>ERZ650304.9-NODE-9-length-150558-cov-11.578846_pt1 | contig 150558 bp, 132 predicted proteins | sample MGYA00376240_ERZ650304 | MGnify/ENA primary metagenome ERZ650304 (study PRJEB26733, sample SAMN07839271) | wastewater metagenome | biome: small river; feature: stream; material: water | place: USA: North Carolina | collected 2016-03-01 ...
TAGCCCTGGATCGTACAAACTGGATGTACGGTAAGCAATACATAAATTTGTTAGTATTATCAGTTTGTGTACTTGGATGTGCAATACCAATCTATTGGACGGAATTAGATGGTCGCGGTAACAGTAATACCGAACAAAGAAAAGAATTACTAGCGCGCTTTGTGTCTGAACTTGGTGCAGATAGAATAGACTATTTATTAGCCGATCGTGAATTTATTGGTGAAGATTGGTTTAAGTATTTAATTGAGGCAAAGATTAACTTTGTAATTCGAGTTAAAAGCAATATCTGGGTAGATGTTGAAGGCATAAAGGTTAAATCATCTAAGTTATTTAAACAAGTAAATCAAGATGGTATGCTTAGTTATAATGTAAAGATTGATGAGGTAGCATTACAGATGCAGGCAACTAGAAGCACAGAAAATGACTTAGTGATTGTTGTTTCAAACAGATTATCTGAGCCAAATTTGCTTGTGATTTATGCCAAGAGGTGGCGGATTGAATGTTTGTTTGCCAACCTTAAGAGTAAAGGATTTAACCTTGAAGATACGCATTTTACGGCAAAAGATAGGATTGGTAACTTAACCAAACTAATAGTTCTAGCGTTAACAATTTGTTATTTAATTGGATTAGTTAAAGCTAGCTATAAACCAATTATGCTAAAAAAACATGGTTATAAACAAAGTAGCTTTTTTAGGTATGGTTATGATTTATTGATTCAAAAACTGAACAATAATTTATACGATGCAATTAAGCTTATTTCGCTGTGCATTAGTTACTTACCGATGGAGGTAAAATGCAAAAAGTTAATTTCTGTCATGTAGTAAGATAATAAATAGAGTTCTTTTGGGTGTAATAATTTCAATAGCAAATCCTTTATTTTTAATGATTTCATTTTTTTATTGCCAAGATCATTATAGTACTTATGTGGAAACAAATATTTATCAAGTAGATCATGTGATGTTTATTTTAATTTGCATATTACTTTCTATTGTTAGATATGTGTTATACTTTTTCTTATATATCTATTATTTTGGGAAAATAAAAATTTGCAGATGGTTTGACGCGTTTTTAGCTAATAACATTAGCCTTGTGCCTGGTGGCGGACTATTTCTTTTTATGTTTTGGGGACCGGCAGAGGGTAATGCCGTTGGATTTATTTATCTTCCGATTATAGTTATAACATTAGCGATTACCTTACCCATAAACTTTAATTCACAAATTAAGATGTTACGTTACGGTTTAATTAAATAGGTGCAATATAATATACGTATTGATCAAAAATATTTTCATGAACGCTAGAATTAATTTCTTTGGATACCTTAAGTGCAAATAAACAAAGTTCCATTTTCTCAATTTAAAGCTGTAATGCGTAATGCTCTTAGTTTGAGCAAAAAATCTGCTTTAAAAATCATCCTCTTTGATTTGAGTTTTGTCGCGCTGATTGGCATATGCTATGGGGTAGTAGCTTTATTATTTGCAATTTTATCTCCAATATTACCTAAATGGCTTATCATTATCCTAGGCATTATTTCTTTGATTGCTGTGGTGTATCTATCCGCAACGCTCTTTGCTCGTGTGTTTTATAGCAAAATAAATTTTATTTGGCGGATCAGAAATCATGAAGCTCCTAAGATAAAAGACTTATGGCGAGGATTATCTCCTCCAATGTCACTAGCCAGAATTAATGTGTACTTTGTATTATCTTGTTTGCTGTTTTTAGTTATTGTTGTTTTGTGTGCTATCTTTGCTCCCAATGTATCCAAATCTTCAAACATAGTCTGTAGTTTAGCATTCTACGTTATTGTTACGATTTCCGAGTTTGCGGTAATTGGTATAATTCTTAATGAAATTACGCCAAAACAAGCATTGATTGATGCTTCAAAAATAGTAAAAACAAATATTGCTCTTACGTTAATTATGCCGATAGCGATATCCTATGTAGTATCTATTCTCTTTTTACTATGTTTTTTGTTGTTGCCATCAAAAGCCGTGATAGTTATTAGTGGTATTTTATATTTTAGTTTCTTTATGTATTGGCAAGTTGTCTTGCTAAATTATGATCTCAGTATTTACCAGATGAGTGTTGATGCTGTATCCATATATAAAGGGTATAATCAACAAAGTATATATGTTAAAGAAACCAATGTTACTAATAATTCAGCATCATCAGCTCGAAAAAAGAAAATTCTTGCAACAATAATTAGTTTTTGCATTCTAGGAACGTTAGCAATTAAATTGATTCAATACTTCAAGCCTAGTATTTTAAGCTTAAAAACTACCAATACTACCTCTAAATGGCTTGATCTGCGTAACGAGTCTGAGCAGCATGTAAAAATTGATCCACAATTTAATTATTATACTAATGCTATTGCGCTAAGTCTCAATGAACACGCTATTAAAACAGTTGGCGTAAAAAATAGTGATGCATATTATGATAAGTTTAACAATGGCATAAATGGGAGTACTGGATGGGTCGAAAGTAGTGCTGGAATATTAATGTTTGAATCATCTAATGGTGAGTTTATTATTGTTGGAGCCAGTGGGGTACTTAATAATGGAGAGATGATTCAAACTGCATATCAGTCGTTGTCTGAATTAAACGGTTCTGAGAGTGAAATAAATAGATCTAGTCCAATTTACCATAAGTTACGAGTTTGGGTCGGTGGTAACGGTCTAAAAGGTAGTGGTAAGTTAAAAACTCTTGATGAGCTAGGTATCAAATCTCTGGCAACAACACCGCTTATTGTTAATAATGTTGAATTGTCAGGAGGTAATAAGGAAACTGGTTTTGCCAATTTTAGTTATGATGATGGTCGTTTATCAATGACTAATTCAATTAGGTTAATTTATTCTCCAATTTTTCGAGTTTTTTCTCAAGCAATAAATATTGAAAGCGTGTCTAATCTACCTAATCTGTCAGGTGCAGGCAATGTTCGTGATTTGCGTGAAGCGATGGTATTATCTCCAGCTTTAAAACGTTCTGTAATTGAGTACATGAATAAATCATATACGGACAAACAACATAAGATTGATGAAATCGTTCAATTATGGGCTGCAACTTCAACAGTGAAAGACACTTTGGCATCTACATTACTCACTGGCGAAAACCGCCCTGATACAGGGAAACGAGGAACTAATTTATCTGAATCCGATATTGCAAAACTTGAGTTTATTGAGCAATTTACTGGGTATTATGGTGGAGTAAAAGATTTTAAAGATCCAGAAGCCAATTCAATTGATGGTCGTTTTAGATACCGCGGTGATGCTCCGCATGGATTAAATTTTCCGAACGCTAAAGGGCTTGAATCGGAGTACATTCAAATTTCTAGATTGGTAATAAGCAATTTAGATAATCCACAAATAATGGATAAAGAATCTAACTTGGAGATGTTGAAAAAAACTAATAGCACAGCGACTGAATCAGCTTCTGAGCAAAGCATAATAACATTAATTAACCAGCACAAGGATTCAGCGGCTATTAATGTATTGCCAAAGTTAAGCGTTCAAGATAAACAAAATCTTGCACAATACATAGAATCAAATGTTACAAGTATGAAGCCTCCATATATCTTTTGGTTATCAGAGCAAAAATATCAAAATAGTCATTTAGACCAGGCTGCATTTTATTATTTATTTGCACGACTGCGCTTGGTTGAGGATATTGAGCGTTGCAATGATGCTAGTGCAGGAGACGGAGTCTTTATGCTTATAGGAAAGCTTGCACCCAATGCTATGGTTTATACTACTCAAACAATTAGTAGCAAAAAGCGTTATTTTATTGGTAAACACGTTGTACGCTTAGATAGTAAACATCCAAACCAGTTATCACCACAGTGGATATGTGTGCACGGAATCAAAGCCTTTTCTAGTAATGGTGTTCAGATAGCATCTAAGTCAAATTGGGATGCCATCTATACCGAACAAAGAAATAACTTTATCAAAATCTTAAAAAAATCTGAGTCAAATACTATCCGTAAGCAGAAATGAAACATTGATTAATGTAATTAGCTATTAATCTAATTCCCCAACTTAACTAACGTCACACCATTGCCGCCTTGGGCTGGTGTGCCATAACTATAAGCCAATATCTGAGGCATATGACTCAGGTATTTACGAACTACGCCAAGCAAGATTGCCTGATTGTAAGCAGAATTAGTTCCTTGTCCATGAATTATCTTAATACATGATCCGGGTGCTTGTTGATCAATAAAGCGCTCGAGTAATTCTAATGCATGAGCTTTGCTATAACTATGCAAATCTAAACTAGCACGTATGCTCAGTTTGCCGCTACGTAGCTCCTTGGGTAAATTTTTTTGCCCATGACGAAAAAACTCATTTACCGAATCCTGCTCATCAAAAAACTCAAAGTCATGAGATGTAGTTGACGCGGTATGTTCTAAATTTATACGTGGCTTTGCGTTAGGTTTTGTGCTTTGGTAAATTTCAATATCCGTTTTAAGCGGTGTAATCTGTAGTGATTGGCAATACTCGCCAAAGCTCAGCGGTTTTACATCTGGTGCTTTTGGGGTTAGCTTAGCAACGTTAGGTGTTGCCAGAAGTTGCTTTTTTAGTGTCTTAAGTTTTTTTTGCCACATCGTGTTTATGTCTATAAAGATTATTTAATAAAGAGCTCTCAAGCCTCAAGACAATATATTATGCTATAATTTTGAACTTTATACAATTTTATGCATTGGGGCTTGTATGGCAAAGGTTAAATTGGGCGACTCGTACCAATTATACAAACGAATTTTTTCTACTTATATGACCGGCTATTGGAAGAAATTTACGATTTCACTAATAGCGATGGCAGTGGCTGCAGCAACTGAACCTGCTTTTGCCAGATTGATGAAGCCTTTGATTGATAAGGGTTTTACTGATCAAGATCGCACCGCAATGTGGGCAACTCCATTGGCGGTAATGGGGATATTTTTGATTCGTGCGATTGCTGCTTATGTCAATGAAACTACTTCAACGTGGCTCTCAGGCACTATCGTTGAAAAAATGCGTACGCAAATGTTCCAAAAACTCTTACGCATGCCAGTGCAGTATTATGACGATAATAATTCAGGACGAATGATTTCGCGGATTGTCTATGATGTGACACAAATTACTGAAGCTGGATTTAATATTATTACGGTAACGGTAAAAGATGGTTTAACGATTATCGGTTTACTGGCTTTGTTGTTTTATACCAACTGGCAATTAACTTTATTTTGCTTCTTTACCTTACCTTTTGTCTTAGTTTTGGTTCGTGTTTTATCTAAACGTTTGCGTCGTTTGAATAAAAATAATCAAGAACAATACGGTGCAATGACACAGGTAGTTACCGAAGCGGTGCAAGGGCAAAAAATTGTTAAATTGCTTGATGGTCTAAATTATGAAACTTCACGTTTTGCCGAAAGCGTTCGCGCGATTAAAGACAATAATGTTCGTCAATCAGGTACTTCTTCGCTAAATTCAGGTGTGAGCCAGTTTTTGGTAGCTGTGGCATTATCTTTGATTCTATACTTTGCTTCAACTCGTTCACGGGCTAATGGTTTTACTGCGGGTGATTTCGTGTCATTTATTACTGCCATGATTATGATTATGCAACCAATGAAACGAATTACCAATGTTACGCAGTCATTACAACGTGGTTTAGCTTCTGCAGAATCAGTGTTTAGTTTCCTTGATGAACGTGAAGAAGTTGACAATGGTGAGCATAAAGTTAGTAAAGTTACTGGTGATATTCAAATTAATAACCTAGTTTTTAAATATCCTAGCTCGGAAAGAAATGTGCTGGATGATATTAATTTAGAAATCAAAGCTGGTGAAACAGTAGCTTTGGTGGGAAGCTCAGGTAGTGGTAAAACTACTTTGGCAAACTTAATCCCGCGCTTTTATATTCCACAGTCTGGATTGATTAAACTTGATGGGGTAGAGTTAAATAGTTTGAGCCTGCAATCATTACGTGATCAAATTGCACTGGTTAGTCAGGAAGTAGTATTGTTTAATGACAGCGTATACAATAATATTTCCTATGGTAGCAACAGTCGCTTTAGTGAAGAAGAAGTGCATAATGCCGCGCGACTTGCCAATGCTCTAGAGTTTATTGAACAATTACCGCAAGGGTTTGCAACCCAGATAGGTGAAAATGGTACACGTTTATCAGGTGGGCAAAAACAACGTCTGGCAATTGCACGTGCGATTTTGAAAAATGCACCGATTTTGGTACTTGATGAAGCGACGTCGGCTTTAGATAATCAATCTGAAAAACTAGTACAGGAAGCATTGGATCGCTTGATGGCAAATCGTACTACTTTGGTGATTGCACACCGTTTGTCGACGATACAGCACGCTGATAAGATTGTCGTGATGGAACAAGGTAAAATTGCCGAAACAGGTCGCCATGACGAGTTATTAGCTAAAAATGGGGTTTATGCTAGCTTGTATAATATCCAGTTTAAAGCTTGATTTATTCAGTCTAAAAAGAGCAAACCGCGGTTGTTTATGTTATAATACCGCCATTAAAAACACTGTTTGATGGATTATTTTTTATGCCTAAAATTCTTGCAACTGAGATTTGTGTAAAGAGTTTGTTGGAATCAGATGAGAACTTCCAGACAGGTTTAAAATGCTATCACGCCCACGTAGATGGTTGCGGTGGTGCTTATGAGAATATTGAACAAGCGTAAATAGTTACAACGAGGGGCAAATAGTCACCTCGTTTTTTAATTAAAGAAAGAAATATTAGCGTGACTAAGTATATTTTTATTACCGGTGGGGTAGTGTCATCTTTAGGTAAGGGTATTGCCGCAGCTTCAACGGCTTCAATTTTAGAATCGCGTGGTTTGAAAGTTACCATGCTCAAACTTGATCCATATCTAAATGTTGACCCAGGTACGATGAGCCCGATGCAACACGGTGAAGTTTTTGTAACTGAAGATGGGGCGGAAACTGATTTGGATTTGGGGCATTATGAGCGCTTTATTTCGGCACATATGACTAAAAAGAATAATTTTACTTCGGGTAAAATTTATGAATCAGTAATTCGTAAAGAACGTCGCGGTGAATATTTGGGTAAAACAGTACAGGTAATTCCGCATATTACCAATGAAATTAAAGAACGGATTATTGAAGGCGCTGCGGGTTATGATGTTGCCATGATTGAAATTGGTGGTACGGTCGGTGATATTGAATCACAGCCATTTTTGGAAGCAATTCGCCAAATGCGCCAGAATTTAGGGCGCGCCAATACCTTATTTATGCATCTGACTTTGGTGCCGTATATTGCTAGTGCCGGCGAACTTAAAACTAAGCCGACGCAACACTCCGTTAAAGATATGTTGCAAATCGGGATTCAACCAGATATTTTAATTTGCCGGATGGATCGCGAGCTACCGCTTGAAGAAAAACAAAAAATTGCTTTATTCTGTAATGTGGATGAGCGTGCGGTAATTGGTTGTTATGATTCAAATAGTATTTACAAAGTTCCACGGATGTTACACAATCAAGAAATTGATGACATTATTTGTGAAAAAATGCAGATTAATGCGCCAGCTGCCGATTTCACCTTGTGGGATAAGATTGTTAATAATTTGGAAAATCCATTACAATTAGTTGAAATTGCGATGGTTGGGAAATATGTTGATTTAACCGAGTCTTATAAATCGTTGAATGAAGCGTTGATTCACGCTGGCATCCATACTAAATCACGCGTGAATATTAACTATATTGACGCAGAAACCTTGTCTAGTGGTGATCTGTCATCATTGCAAAATGTTGATGCAATCTTAGTACCTGGTGGCTTTGGTAATCGTGGTGTTGAGGGTAAAATTAAAGCAATTGAATATGCGCGTAAGAATAATATTCCATTTTTAGGGATTTGTTTAGGTATGCAATTAGCAGTAGTAGAATACGCACGAAATGTGTGTGGTTATGCTGATGCTAACTCGACTGAATTTAGCCAAACTAGCTCTTATCCTGTAATTGGTATGATTGAAGAGTGGGAAGATAAAAGCGGTAGTGTAGAAACCCGTGATGAAAATACTGACTTAGGTGGTACGATGCGTTTGGGGGCACAGGATTGTGAGTTGGTCGCTGGAAGTTTGGCGGCAAATGTCTATGGTGCCAATAAAATACATGAGCGTCACCGTCATCGTTATGAAGTTAATAACAGCTTAATTGGTAATTTGGTTAATGCGGGCTTGGTGATTAGTGGCACTTCGCTTGGGCGTGAGAAATTAGTAGAAACTGTTGAATTACCTAATCATTCGTGGTTCTTTGGTTGTCAATTCCATCCCGAGTTTACTTCTAATCCTCGTCATGGGCATCCGTTATTTAGTGCTTTTGTTAATGCTGCGTTACTGTATCGTAAACGTAAGGCAGATTTGGCTTCGGTTTAACCTTATCTAATTTTAAAGAGATATTTATGCAACAAAATTCATGGAAGTTATTAGATTTTGAAGTCGGTCTGAATCAGCCACTATTTTTAATGGCTGGTCCTTGTGTGATTGAATCCGAACAGTTAGCGATTGATACCGCAGGTTATTTAAAAGAAGTTACTAGTAAACTAGGGATTAATTTTATCTATAAATCAAGCTTTGATAAAGCTAATCGCAGCTCAGGTACTACCTTTCGTGGTCCTGGGATTGACGAAGGTTTGCGGATTATGTCAGAAGTTAAACGTCAACTTGGTTTGCCGCTGGTAACTGATATTCATGATGTCGAACAAATTGATCAAGTTGCCTCGGTTGTTGATATTTTGCAAACTCCAGCATTTTTATGTCGCCAAACGGATTTCATTAAAGCGGTAGCCAAAACGGGTAAACCGATCAATGTTAAAAAAGGTCAGTTTCTTGCGCCATGGGATATGAAGAATGTTACTGATAAAGCTTTGAGCGTTGATGGGCATGGACTAATTATGGCGTGTGAGCGTGGAGTTAGTTTTGGTTATAATAATCTGATTTCGGATATGACTTCATTAGTGGTTATGCGTGAAACTAATTGCCCGGTAGTCTTTGATGCTACTCATTCGGTGCAGTTACCGGGTGGGCAAGGAAATAGCTCTGGTGGTCGTCGCGAATTTGTACCGGTATTGGCGCGGGCTGCGGTAGCAGTTGGAATTAGTGGCATGTTTATGGAAACTCATCCTCGTCCGGATGAAGCCAAATCAGACGGTCCGAACTCGTTCCCGATGTATCAGATTGAGGATTTTTTAACTGAGATTATGGCGATTGACCAGCTAGTTAAAAAATATTAATTGTTTTAGTTGTTAATTATTTAAAAGGAAATTATATGTCTGCTATTGTTGATATTATTGCTCGTGAAATTCTTGATTCACGTGGTTTTCCAACGGTTGAAGTTGATGTGGTTTTAGAATCAGGTGCTTTTGGGCGCGCAGCAGTGCCTAGTGGTGCGTCAACTGGTTCTCGTGAAGCATTAGAGTTGCGTGATGGTGATAAAGCCCGCTACAACGGTAAAGGTGTTTTGAAAGCAATTGAAAATATTAATGGTCCAATTACTGAAGCGGTGCTAGGCTTGGATGCATTGGATCAAACCGCAATTGATAATCTATTGATCGCTTTAGATGGTACTGAATATAAGTCAAATTTAGGTGCTAATGCTACTTTGGCAGTATCTATTGCAGTTGCGCGTGCTGCTGCCGATGAGTTAGGTATTCCTCTCTATAAATATGTGGGTGGTGCTGGCAAAAAAATATTACCTGTTCCAATGATGAATGTCGTAAACGGCGGTGAACATGCAAATAATAATCTTGATATCCAAGAATTTATGATTATGCCTGTTGGTTTACCATCTTTTAAAGAAGCTTTACGTTGTGGTTCAGAAGTCTTTCAGGCACTAAAAAAAATCTGTAACTCACGTGGTTATCCAACTTCGGTAGGTGATGAAGGTGGTTTTGCACCAAGCTTAAATACTAATGAAGAAGCGATTACGATTATTTTGGAAGCAATTTCAGCTGCTGGTTATGTTGCTGGTAAAGATGTGATGTTGGCAATGGATTGCGCGGCCTCAGAATTTTACAAAGATGGCAAATATGTCTTGGCAGCAGAAGGTTTACATTTGAGCTCAGAACAAATGGTTGACTACCTTGAAAATTTAGCGAATAAATATCCAATTATTTCAATCGAAGATGGTATGGCTGAGCAAGATAATGCAGGTTGGAAAATTTTAACAGATCGTTTAGGTGCTAAAATCCAAGTCGTTGGAGATGACTTATTTGTAACTAATCCAAAAATTTTGGCAAAAGGAATTGCTGATGGAATTGCTAATTCTTTATTGGTGAAAGTTAATCAAATTGGTACCTTAACTGAAACAATTGAAGCTGTTGAAATGGCTAAATCAGCTAATTATACAACAGTGATGTCACATCGTTCTGGTGAAACCGAAGATTCAGTAATTGCTGATTTAGCAGTTGGTTTAAATTGTGGTCAGATTAAAACTGGTTCTTTATCTCGTTCGGATCGGATTGCTAAGTACAATCAACTGCTTCGTATCGAAGAAATGCTTGGTGAAAACGCTGTTTTTCCTGGACTAAATGCATTTTATAATATCAAATAAATATTGATTTAAAATGATAAAAGCAGCTATATTGTATAGCTGCTTTTATTTTTATGAAGGACAAGGTGTAAGGTTTAATAGATTTATTTTAGTGCTTATGAGCATTGTGTAAGAGCTAATTTAGCAGAATTTTAATGAACTTAAATCAGTCTGATATAGTATAATCCTTGCCTTATTAAATATATTAATTACTAGATGAAGGAATTATCATGGCTTTAGAAAGAACTATTTCAATTATTAAACCAGATGCAGTGGCTAAAAATGTTATCGGTCAAATTTATGCTCGTTTTGAACAAGCAGGGTTAAAAGTTGTTGCTGCTAAAATGAAGCATTTATCACAAAAAGAAGCTGAAGGATTTTACGCAGTTCATTCAGAGCGTCCTTTCTTTAAAGATTTAGTTTCATTTATGACATCAGGTCCCGTAATGATTCAAGTATTAGAAGGCGAAAATGCTATACTTAAAAACCGTGAAATCATGGGTGCTACTGATCCTAAAAAAGCGGATGCTGGTACGATTCGTGCTGATTTTGCTGAATCTATTGATGAAAATGCGGTTCATGGCTCTGACAGTGCTGAAAATGCAGCAATTGAAATTGCATATTTTTTCCCTGTAACCGAGCTTTGCCCACGTACTCGCTAATATACTAAAACAGATTAATCATACTGGGTCGTTGTCAAGTTCCTTACCTGAATTGGGTGTAGACTTCGTCACTTGTCGCCCACCAGTATTTCCAATCTGTTCGTGTATACTTTGAGTATATAGATTATGCTTTGAATCTTAGATTTGATCTGAAATTAGTGTTTGCTTGCAAAATGGAATAGAATGAAAGTTAATTTACTTAATTATACCTTAGCTAAACTGGAAGAATTCTTTCTGGAAATTGGAGAGAAAAAATTTCGTGCACGACAGGTTTTTCGCTGGCTGCATATTTATGGTGCTGAGTCATTTGCTGAAATGACGGATATAGCAAAAACCTTACGTGCCAAGCTTGAGGAAGTTGCTATTATTGAAGCTCCAGCACTGGTTTCAGAACAAATTTCTGCTGATGGAACTCGTAAGTGGGCGCTAGAAGTCAGCGGCGGAAATAAAATCGAAGCAGTTTTTATTCCTGAGGATGGTCGCGGAACACTTTGTGTTTCGTCTCAGGTTGGTTGTGCTTTAGAATGTCAGTTTTGCTCAACTGCTAGACAAGGGTTTAACCGTAATCTAAGTAGTGGTGAGATAGTTGGACAGCTATGGTGGGCGAATAAACGCCTAGGTAAAGATCCTAAGGGTGAGAAATTAATTACCAATGTGGTAATGATGGGGATGGGCGAGCCATTAGTTAATTATGATAATGTAATTGATGCGATGAAAATTATGTTGGATGATAATGCCTATAATTTATCTAAACGCAAGCTAACGCTGTCAACTAGTGGGGTAGTGCCAAAAATTGATACATTGGCTGACGATTGCCCAGTCGCGCTAGCAATAAGTTTACATGCATCAAATGATGAAGTGCGTGATGAAATCATCCCGCTTAATAAAAAATATCCAATTTCACAACTACTTGCTGCTTGTCAGCGTTATTTAGATAAGTCGCCAAAAAATTATATTACTTTTGAATACGTAATGCTTAAAGATGTGAATGATCATATTGAACACGCTCGTGAATTAACCAAATTAATGCGTGGGATTGAGTGTAAGTTTAATTTGATTCCATTTAACCCTTTTCCTAATTCTGGTTTTGAGTCTTCAAGTTGGGAACAGATATTAAAATTTCAGAAAATATTGCAAAATGCAGGATATATTGCCACCGTTCGCAAAACTCGTGGTGATGATATTGATGCTGCTTGTGGTCAATTGGTAGGTCGAGTTCAAGATAAAACTAAACGCCAGGAGAAATGGAAAAATTACATTCCATTATATGAGGTCTGATATGTGGGTGAAATTAGCTGTAACTGTTAGTAGTATTTTGCTGCTAAGTGCCTGTGTCACTAGGACTATTAATAGTGATGGTTCGGTACAAAGCACGGTAATTGATAAAAATAAATTATCTGATACATATATTGATCTGGCTATTGAATATCAACAGCATAATGCGCCACAGGTTGCTTTGGAACGGGCAAATTTGGCAGTAAATACAAAAGATGATAATCCCAAGGCTTATATGATACGTGCAATGATTTATCAACAGCTTGGGCAATATGATAAGGCTGAGCAGGATTTTAAAAAAGCGTTGTGGCTTGATAGCAAATATTCAGAAGATAATGTTAACTATGCAGTATTTCTTTGTGATCAAAAACGTTATTCCGAAGCATTATATAATTTTAGCCAAGCATTAGATAATCCATTATACTATACACCAGAAATTGGTTACTATAGTCGCGGCAATTGTTATGCCAAACAAGATAGTTTTGAATCTGCTAATCGGGACTATTTGGCAGCGCTTAATTATAAGTCACCTCCGCAAGATACTTATATTGCATTATCCAGACTTCAATTTAATCATCAGAATTATCAATTAGCAAATTATTATCTGAATCGTTATAGCAGTTCACAAACACCCGAGACAATGTGGTTGCATATTCAAATATTGCAGGCAATGATTGATCAAGGCGTGAGCACCACTAAATATCGCGAGTACAATAGTTACCGAAAAACGCTAGGTCAATTATTAATTAAAAATTACGGTGATACCAAAGAAGCGCAACAATATCTGCTGCAATATGATGCATCTGGAGCACCACTTCCTTCACGTAAGAAAGCTTTACCTGAAGCAACCAGTGTAATACTTCCTGATAATGTAGCTCAGTCAATAACATTGTTTGAGTCTCCTTCAGAGGCAGTTAAAATTTCTCGTAAAGTTAATGCATCTGCTAGCGCCCCCTCTAAATCAGCACCTGTCGTTAATCAGGCTTCTGCTGCGCCGCAGAGTGTGGTGCCAGCTACAACTTCAAGCAATTCTAACGTTGTTGTTTCTGCATCAGCTGTCTCTAGTTCAGCAAATATTTCTGGTTCTTCTTCAGCTGTGAACCAGAGTGTCTCACGTCGTTCGATAATAGTTAACCCTGGTGATACGCTTTATAGCATCAGCCGCAAATATTCGGTTCCAGTAGCAACGTTACAAAAAATAAATAATATTGGTTCACGTGGGATTTTAAGTGGTATGAAACTGTATTTAGATCCTCAATAAATGACAAGGAGTATGATATGTTAGCACGTAGAAAGACTTTTAATTGCAAGGTTGGTAATATTTGGGTTGGTAGTAATTATCCAGTAGTTGTTCAATCAATGACTAATACCGATACTGAAGATGCTCTTGGTAGCGCTATTCAAATTGCGGATTTAGTGCGCGCAGGTTCGGAGATAGTACGGGTTACTGTCAATACTGTAGAAGCAGGAAATAAAATCCGTGAAATCAAACAACGTTTAGCAGATATGAATATTAATGTACCAATCGTGGGTGATTTTCATTACAATGGACATAAAATATTAGCTGAGAGCGATTGTGCTAAATATCTCGATAAATACCGAATTAACCCTGGTAATGTTGGTAAAGGTAGCAAACGAGATGAGCAATTTGCCTATATGATAAATAGTGCAATTGAACATAATAAACCAATTCGAATTGGAGTAAACTGGGGCTCATTAGATCAAGAGCTTTTGGCGCAAATGTTGGATGCAAATGCTCGTTTGAGTGTTCCGTTAACTTTGGAAGAGGTAATGCGTCGTGCTTTAGTTGATTCTGCATTACAAAGCGCAGAAAAAGCAATTGAGTTAGGGTTACCTGAAAATCAAATCCTTCTTTCTTGTAAAGTTAGTCATGTTCAAGATTTGGTTTTAGTGTATCGTGATTTAGCTTCAAAATGTCAATTTCCGCTTCATCTAGGTCTTACTGAAGCTGGTATGGGTGCTAAAGGAATTGTGGCATCAACGGCAGCCTTATCAATCATTCTGCAAGAAGGAATTGGCGATACAATTCGCGTTTCGCTAACACCAAAGCCAAATGAAAGTAGAACGCAGGAAGTTATTGTTGCGCAAGAGATCTTGCAATCACTAGGCTTACGTGCTTTTGTTCCTGAAGTAACATCTTGTCCAGGTTGTGGTCGCACTTCCAGTGATTATTTTCAAAAGCTAGCTGATAAAATTCAAACTTACCTTCGTGAGCAAATGCCTGTGTGGAAAACACTTTATCCTGGTGTTGAAGGATTAAAGGTAGCTGTAATGGGGTGTGTAGTAAATGGTCCTGGTGAATCAAAGCTTGCTAATATAGGAATTAGCTTGCCTGGACGTGATGAATCTCCTGTTGCCCCAGTATTTATTGATGGTGAAAAAAGAATGACGTTGAAGGGTGATCGGATTGCTGAAGAGTTTCAAGTGATTGTTGATGATTATATCAAGGCTAGATATAGCTAAAAATGCTGATTTTTCACCCCCAATATCGTGCGTATTATAAACAAGCATCGATAGAGCATCGTCGTAAGATTTTATACTCAGCGTTGTTGGCTTGTTTATTTATGTTAGTTGTTATTGGTGGTCTTATCTTGCTGATGATGCAGGAAAAACGTAGTGAAGAAACGTATATTCAGGAAAAAATAACGCAAAGCCATGTGGGGCTTACTACTGATTCTTTGGGTATTTTAAATAAAAAACCAGTTCATGCTCGGGTTATGTTAATTAGTATTGGTGATATTAATCTTAAAGAAAAGCAACTGATGCTTTATCTGGGGATAACACTACACTATAAACCGCAGCAATTTACTAATGATCCTAATTTTGAAGTAGTCAATGCAGTTGCAAATAATACTAAATTAGTAAAACAGCACCATAACCCAGATGGTAGCCTTGATGCCTTATATCTGACACGAGTCCAGATTGAACCATATTATTTAATACCGCTGTATCCGACTGATATACAATTGATTGCTGTACGGATTGCGGCTGCGGATATGGATAGCGACTACTATATTCAGGTGACGGATTTTCAAAATTACAGCCCAGAAATTGGTGATTATGCCTTGGTAAAAACTGGCTATGTTAATCAGATTGAAAGTTATCCGATTAATTTTGCGGAAAGTAATACTAGTTATTTTAACCAGTTCAGTCGGGTATACTTGATCTATGATCATCAGAATATATTAAATTATCTCAAAAATATTCAATATATATTATTGTCTCTTGGGTTGGCAATTTGTTCATTGCTGTTAAACACTCGTAAACGCGGGCCATATTTAGAGCGTTTTGGTCTGATTAGTGGTGCGGTTTTTGCTCTTGCAAGTAATATTTTTCAAATAAATGCAAGTGTTAAACCCATCAGCGCGTTTAGTGTAATTGATTTGATTTCCGTTTTTACCGCAATTGTGATTATTAGCTCATTTTTTACCACTTTACGTTCAATTAAATTTGCAGATGAGGATGGTTATGAAACAGCTAAATCATTTGATGTAACAATGTTTTCAGTATTAGCAACATTTTCAATTTTATTTTTTATTTTAGTATATTTGGTCTTATAAGAGAGTAAAACATGGCAGAAAAATTATCCGGTGTTAAAGGGATGAATGATATTCTTCCAACTAATTCATACCAATGGTTATGGTTGGAGGGCAAATTAAATGCATGGTTAGCACAATATGGTTATAATAATATGCGGACTCCTATCCTTGAGTCAACGCAGCTTTTTACTCGTTCAATCGGTGAAGTAACTGATATTGTTGAAAAAGAGATGTATAGTTTTGTTGATAGCCTGAATGGTGATAAACTTACTTTGCGCCCAGAAGGTACGGCTGGGGTTATTCGTGCGGTAGTTGAGCATAGCTTACTTTATAATGCTACACAGAAACTATGGTATATCGGGCCTATGTTCCGTCATGAGCGTCCGCAAAAAGGACGCTATCGTCAATTTCATCAATTAGGTGTTGAGGCACTCGGTTTTGCTGGTCCGGATATTGATTGTGAAATCATTCTTATGCTTAGTCATCTATGGCAAATTCTCGGACTTGATGGTGTAGAGTTACATATTAATTGCTTGGGTAATAAAGAAGAACGTTTGGCGCATCGTCAAGCATTAATTAATTATTTTGAACAACATCAAGAAATACTGGATGAAGAGGCGAAACGTCGTCTTTATACCAATCCATTACGAATTCTAGATACTAAAAACCCAGCAATGCAAGAATTAGTAACTAGCGCACCACGTCTGATTGACTATCTTGGTGAAGATTCACTTAGCCATTATAATGATTGGAAGGCTGGTCTTGACGCTTTGAATATTAATTACATTGAAAATCCACGCTTAGTTCGTGGTTTGGATTATTACAATTTATCAGTATTTGAATGGGTGAGCAGTGATTTGGGTTCTCAGTCAACTGTTTGTGGTGGTGGACGCTATGATCCACTCTTAGCGGAACTTGGTGGTAAAGATAATTATGCTATTGGGTTTGCAATCGGATTAGAACGCTTATTGCTGAGTTTGGAAGCGCAAGGTAAATTACCGCAAAAACCAGTAAATGACATCTACATTGTTAGTGATGGTGATGGAACTACCGCTTTAGGATTTAAATTAGCCGCTCAACTTCGCAGCCATGGATTTAGCGTAATTCAAAATTTTGGAGGCGGTAGTTTTAAAGCCCAATTCAAACGTGCAGACAATTCTGGTAGTGCCTTAACTTTGGTGATTGGCGAAAACGAGGTGAAGCAGCAGCAAGTTGTGGTAAAATCAATGGCGCTCAAAACTCAGGAAGTAATTGAGTTAGGGAATGTCATTGATAAAGTTAAACAATTAATAAATAGGTAATGAAATGGCTCATTTTGATTTAAATGAACAAGAACAAATCGCAACAGTAAAATACTTCTGGAAAGACTGGGGCAAGTATATTGCTGCAGTAGTAATACTTCTTATTTTAGGATATATTGGTAGTACGGGCTACAATTGGTATAATACTAAACAATCAGCTAAGGCGGCGCAAATTTATGCAGGAGTAATTACTGCATTAAACAATGGTCAGGATGCAGAAGTATATAAAATTACGAATCAATTAATTGCTGATTTACCGAGTACTGAAGTTGCTGCGATGTCTGCAATGCAAGCAGCAAAATTATCTTTTACAAAGAAAAATTATGCTCAGGCTGAAAAGTACTTACTTTGGACTAAAGATAAGGCTAGTGACAAATCTTTGCAAAGCTTGGCGGCTTTACGTTTAGCTAGTGTCTATATTGACCAGAAAAAATTTGATAAAGCACGTGAAATGCTAAAAGTTAAACATGATTTATCTTTTGATGGCTTGTTTTATGAAGGTCGTGGTGATATGTATATTGCAATGGGTGATTTAAATAAAGCCCGTGACGCTTATAAAGAAGGTTTGCAAAAAGCAGCTAATGATCCATCGACACAACAAGCTATTCAAATGAAGCTCGATATAATTGGGGGATAGTCTCTTGATGAAGAAATTTATTCTCATCATAACCAGTAGCATTATTGCTACTGGTTTAATTTCATGCTCAACGGATAATTCACCGCAGCCTGAACCAATGCCTAAGATTCAAAATAGCGCAACTTTAAAATCAGGCTGGGTACAAAGTTCGCTCAAATTATGTGCTGCAGGCAGCTTTGTTCCGACCTTATTTGATAATGCAATTTTTACTGCGGATAATGATGGCTATATCTATAAATTAGATCCAACCGATGGCAGTATTATTAACGAATTTCACGTTAGTCGTGATCTATCAAGCGGAACTGGTGTTTCAGGTGGAGTTGTTTTTGTAACGACCAAAGATGCTTATTTGTTAGCAATTGATAAAGGTACTGGCAAAATTCGTTGGCAAGCACAGTTGCCGACGGTATCTATTGAGGCGCCACAAGCAACTAGCGATATCGTAATTGTACGTACTAATGATGCCGAAGTTTTGGCATTTAATATTAATGATGGAACTCCGGTTTGGAGTTATCAAAAACCAATTCCACCTTTGACGCTCAGAGTGCAAAATACATTTCAAGTAATCGGTAACGAAGTAGTTGCAATTGGACTACCAGGCGGTAAATTAGCCTTATTGAATTTACATACTGGAACGCCGATTTGGGAAAACTACATTGCTATACCTGAAGGGGCAACCGATCTAGATAAAATCACTGATATTGGTATGCGACCAGTTTTAGATAATAAGATAATGTGTGTTGCTAGTTATAATGGCAAAATTGCCTGTTTAGATGCAATTTCAAGTAATGTTATCTGGCAAAAGAAATTTAGTACCGCGCAAGGTTTAGTGATAGACGAGCAGAATGTCTATGCAGTGTCACAAGATGGTGTGATTTATGCTTTTGACAAAGCGACTGGTGCACAAATCTGGCAAAATAAAACAATGCAATATCGTAGCATGAGTATTCCGGCTCTTTTGGGCAATGGCGTGTTAGTTGTCGATAATGACGGCTATGTTCATATGTTTAATCGTAATGACGGTCAGGAAATGGCGCGAATCAGCACTTCATTAAGTGGTGGAGTATCTTATCCGATGGTGCGCGACAATGGTGTGGTATATCAATCTGCTGGTGGGTATGTTGCGCTAATTAAGAATTATTAAGGAAATATATGAAGCCTACAATTGCTTTAGTTGGCAGACCCAACGTCGGCAAATCAACGTTATTTAATCGTCTAACCCGCTCACGTGATGCGCTGGTTGCAGATTTTTCTGGATTAACCCGCGATCGTCACTATGGTGTTGGACGTATCGGGCATAAACCCTATATCTTGGTTGATACTGGTGGTTTTGAACCATTGATTGACAGTGGCGTGATGTATGAAATGCTTCGCCAAGCCGAACAAGCTATTTTTGAATCTGATGCTGTGATTTTTATGGTTGATGGACGAAATGGCTTAACACCTCAAGATAAATTGATTGCCAATAAACTTCGCACCTTAGATAAGCCAATTTTTGTGGCAATCAACAAAGTTGAAGGAGTGGATAAAATCGTTGCGATTAGTGATTTCTATGAGCTTGGCTTGGAAAAAATGTATCCGCTATCAGCAACTCATGGTGATGGCGTTCATAAACTAATTGACGATGTCCTGCGTGGCTTTAAAAATACTGCCGAAGAAGAAGAGCATGATGAGAAAATTACTTTTGCAGTAGTTGGTCGTCCCAATGTTGGTAAATCAACGCTAGTAAACACTATCCTTGGTGAAGAACGCGTGATTGCTTTTGATGAAGCAGGTACTACTCGCGATAGTATTTATATTGATTTCGAACGCGCTGAGCAAAAATACACTATTATTGATACTGCTGGGATTCGCCGTAAAGGACGGGTTACTGATAAGCTAGAAAAATTCTCAGTTCTCAAAGCAATTCAGGCGATTAGTGAAGCTCATGTAGTGGTATTGGTGCTGGATGCTCATTTGGATATCGCTGAACAGGACGCAACTATTGTTGGCTATGCACTTGAAGCTGGTAAATCAATTGTAGTAGCAGTTAATAAATGGGATCATTTGAATGACGAACAAAGAACTACGATCAAAGATGATTTAAAGACCAAATTACACTTCTTGGATTTTGCAAAATATACCTATATTTCAGCATTATACAAAAAAGGAATTAGCGAATTATTAAATTCGATTGATGCCGCCTATCATTCTGCATTTATTAAATTAGCAACACCGAAATTAACTCGTGTGTTAAAAGAAGCAGTTAACCGTCAACCGCCAACGCATAAGGGGAACTTCCGTCCGAAAATGCGTTATGCCCATCAGGGTGGTTCTAATCCGCCGATTGTTATTATTCATGGTAATAGTTTACAGTCTGTGCAACAAGCGTATACTAAGTATTTAGAGCGCTCTTTCCGTAAAGTATTTGAACTAACTGGAACACCGTTACGAATTGAATATAAAAATAGCGACAACCCTTTTGAAGGTCGCAAGAAAGATTAATTTTATTCAATTTAATAGCGTTGGTGATTTTTGATAATCTAGCTATTTGAGTTGATTCTTGAGATAATCATAGCCATTAATTTGATTGAGTACAAATGTTACAATTAAATTCGTGGCTATTTTTTTATGGTGCTTAACTTTGGTGAGGCGTTATAATAATGATTATTCTTAAAATTAAATGAATTTATTGGAGTCTGATAAATTAATATTAATAAAACCAAACTTCCGTTATATTTGATCATTAGTATACTGCTAGTGATAAGTATTTTTGGTTTAATTTATTCATTGGTCGAGCTTAAACATTTCCGTGATAATGATATGTTGCAGATCAAAAAGCAACAGAGTGAATTACTTGTTATTACTAGCTCATCGCTAGATCAAAAAATTGGTAATATTACACAACATATGAACGGTTATGCTAATCAAATTTCTAATCATGAGATTAAGGCTAGAGATTTGGGACAAATAATCAATCATGATTTAAAGATTAACTATAGTAGCATCTTAGGGGTTGGTGTTATCTTTTTTGATCAGGGTGAAAATATTAAGCATCATCGCTTGTATTGGGAATTACAAAATTATTATTTGGTTAATAAGAGATATAATAAGACCCGTGATGATGAAGTTCGCTGGTTAGCTAAATCAAAGCAACACCCGAAGCGTTGGAGCAGACCTTATTATGATAAAAATTTAAAACAATATGTAATTAGCTATATTACAACTTTTTATAATTCAGAAACGCATCAAGCTGAAGGTCTGATAGTCTTAGATATTGACTTGAAAAGCTTGGTTAATCTAATTGCTAAAAATATTGGGGAAAAATTTACAACTGTTATTTCTGACGATGGTTATTATGTTTATAGTACCAATTCAGAAAAAATTGTGACACGAGCTAGTTTAACTCAAAGCAATGATAATGATAGTTTAATTGATCGGCAAATATTTAATTATAACAAAGCTAAGCCATGTTTATCATTATGTCATAATGTAGTAAACCATCACGATATTGAAACTTATGCAATTTATCAGCATTTAAAAAATGTTCCGTGGTTGATTCTTGCCAAGTTTAGTCCGCAAGACTTGGAGTTATTAAGTCGAACGACAGATAATTCTGATTTGATGATCAAAATTGCCAGTATAACTTTGATTATTATTTGTCTAGGTTTGATGCTTATTATCAGGCAAATGAGAGCTAGGAGTCAGTATAAATTATATTGGGTAGCAACGGCGTTTGTTTCGCTATGTTTTTTAACTGCAACGGTTTATACTTGGAATGTTTCGCGGAACCTATATTTTGTTGATGCCTCCCAAACAATAACTTCTGATCATATCTTGCAAACTGCTATAAAAAAATATCAAAAAGAAGCAAGCTTAAAAAATCTTGGTGAGATTACTCAAATTCCTACCGCTATCATGGTTGATACTGCCGAATTTCTTACCTCGTATAATCTGCAATTAACTGGCACTATCATGCAGAGCTATCCAATAGAGTCAGGAATACAGTATGGAATTAAATTTAATAATGCATTTGATAGTCAAATTAAACTAATTTCCGATAGTTATACTAATAATTCACATTTATTAATTTGGTCGTTTCAAACAAAGATTCGTGAAAATTTTGATTATAAAGATTTTCCGTTTAATCATGGCAAGATTTGGCTTTCGATTAGTCCACTAAATAGTAGTCAACAAGTAATTTTTACACCTAATTTCAGTTACTACAATGGATTAAGCGATATTAATGCTAATTATGGAGTCAGTCCTAATATTATTGTACCAGGATGGTTGATTAAGAGAAGCTTCTTTACCTTTACCAATGACGATTCACGAATGATTGATGAAGTTGATAGTTATGCTACAGTACATTTACCTGCGTTAACTTTTAATATGATTATAAATTCAACTATTGGTGATGCGATAATTACAACCATTACGCCACCAGTCGTGATTATTTTAATTTTGTTTATGGTACTGTTAACGATAAGTAAGCATAAGAACAAATTTATTGAATTTAAGCTTTCTTCAATAATTAGCTCTTGTAGCGGAGTTTTGTTTACGATTGTATTTACCCATGTCAGTCTACGTAATAAACTAACTTCTGAGATTATGTATATCGAATATATTTATCTTTTAATGTATATTGTCGTAATTATGATTCCGGTTAATGCATTTTTGTTTGCAAAAACAGATTTAAAACCAATTAGATATGGAGATAATTTGATATTTAAATCATTGTTTATTTTATTGACTACAGGATTTATTTTTGCAATGACCTTATATAGTTTTTCTTGATAATTATTTACTCTTGAATTTGTAAGCTGAGGAATTTTATTTGACAAAGTTAATGTAATGATGTATCATTACGTCATGACAAAATTTACCGAGGTCAAAATGTTTTTATATCATCTATATTCCTTATTGTGGCGAAGCTAATTAAAGTTATCTAATTAGCTGCATTACAAAGCTTTTGCAGCTAGATGTACTCGTGCAGTATATGTTATAATTTTCGCACTTTAAGGAATCCACACAATGAGTCTATTCAATAATTCAGATTTACAACAAAAATTTAGCCAAATAAACCCGCGGGTTAGACAACTGGCATATGACAGTTTAACACCGATTTTAGCCTATACCACGATTGGTGGTGTTGGGGCAGCAATGATGGAATCAGCTTACGATGAAGGATATGGTAAATATTCTTTTATCGGGATTAATCCACTGGCAACACTCCGCGCTACTGCTTGTGATGTTACGATTGACTATGACGGTACGACTACCAGCCATCAGGTTGACCCATATAGTTTATTACCCGAGTTTACCCATGACCGTAAAGCTTTTGGTTTCATTACCTATGATGGGGTAAGAGTTAAGGAGCGCTTGCCAGACCGTCATCCACCTAAAGCCGTGCCAGATTTTTTCTTTAGATTATATAAAACTGTTATTTGTTTTGATCATCAGGCACAAAAATTAATCATCAATCATGAAGGTAGCGATGCTGAAATTGATGAAATCGTGCAAAAATTATTCACGATAACTTCTGCTCCGACATTCGTAAAACAAGCTAAGGTTGAGCTAGTGTCAGATGTGAGTGATGAAGAGTATATGCAGAAAGTAATTCGTGCCAAAGAATACATCCGTCAGGGTGACATTTTTCAGGTGGTATTATCACGAACGTTTATTGCAGACTTGGATATTCCTCCTTTTGCACTCTATCGCGCGCTACGCAAATTAAATCCAACACCTTACTTATATTTGTTTGAAGAAGAAGAGTTTGCGATTGCAGGTGCATCTCCAGAATTACTGGTAGGGGTAAAAGATGGTGTGATTGAAACGGTACCAATTGCCGGAACTTGTAAAAAAGGCGATGATATTAACCTGCTCTTGGCTGATCCGAAAGAAACAGCTGAGCATATTATGCTGGTTGATCTGGCGCGTAATGATGTTGGAGCAGTTGCCAAAGCTGGTACGGTTACTGTGACTAAATTTAAAAATGTTAAAACTTACTCTCATGTGAGTCATATTGTATCCCATGTGGTAGGGCAAATTGATCCTAAATATAATCAATTTGATGTTCTAAAATCAGTTTTGCCAGCCGGAACACTATCTGGAGCACCGAAGATTCGCGCCATGGGAATTATTGATGAGCTGGAAATGACGCGGCGTGGTTTATACGGCGGAGCGGTGCTGATGCTGGATGAAACTGGAAGTTTAACTGCAGCAATTGCAATTCGCACGATGTTTATTCAAAATAAACAAATTGAATTACGGGTTGGTGCAGGAATTGTTTATGATTCAGTGCCAGAAAAAGAAGTCGAAGAAACCTATCTCAAAGCACGTGGGGCAATGGCAAGTATCGAATTGGCAATGGGAGGTGGATTATGATTTTACTAATTGATAATTATGATAGTTTTACTTATAATCTCTATCAAGCATTGGTTATTGCTGGTGCTGAAGTACAGGTAGTACGTAACGATGCAATCACACTTTCTGAAATTGAGCAATTAGATAATTTACAAGGGATTGTGTTATCACCAGGACCAGGTCATCCGAAACAAGCAGGAATCTGTGTTGAAGTTATTCAGCAACTGGGGCATAAATATCCGATTTTTGGGGTATGTTTAGGTCATCAGGCGATGGGTGTGGCTTTTGGTGGTGTAGTTGATCTGGCAGATCAGGTTATGCATGGTAAACCTAGTTTGATTTTTCATAATCGTGGGACATTATTTAAAAATGTTCATCTACCATTCACGGCAGCGCGTTATCATTCACTGGTAGTTAAAAAGAATAATTTTCCTAATGAGCTAAAAATAGAAGCAGAAGATAGTGAGGGTAATATTATGGCGTTAAGTCATCGTCAATATCCGATTTATGGCGTACAATTTCACCCAGAATCAATCTTAACGCCAGAAGGACAACAAATCGTGAATAATTTTGTGGAGCTGTGTCATGCTAAATAAGTGTATTGTTAAATTAAGTGCGGGACAAAATTTGAGCTTGGAAGATAGTTATTTAGCAGCTAAGGCATTATTTGCGGATGTTGATCCGGTGTTAGCTGGTTCATTTTTAACTTTACTTCATGCCAAAGGTGAAACTGCCGATGAATTATTGGGCTTTCATAAAGCATTGGTTGAGAGCGGACGGAGTCTTTTACTTGATAAGCCTTTTGTAGATATCGTTGGTACTGGTGGTGATAAAGCTGGTACTTTAAATATTTCAACTGGTGGATCGTTGCTTGCTGCTGCTTGTGGTGTGCCAGTGGTTAAACATGGTAACCGCGCGGTATCATCAAAATGCGGTTCTGCGGATGTCTTGGCTGAATTAGGCTTTAGTTTAAATTTAACTGATAGTGAAATTGCCAAGACTATTGATCAACATAATTTTGCTTTTTGCTTCGCACCTAATTTTTACCCGATTTTGCGTAAATTAAATGATGTGCGTAAAAAGCTAGCAACCCCAACGATTTTTAACTTAATGGGACCTTTGCTTAATCCGGCAGGGCGTGAGCATATTATTTTGGGCGTTTATCAGGATAAATATGTGCCAGTAATTGCGGAAACTTTATTCCGCCTTGGGACTACGAAATCGCTGGTTTTTCATGGCAATGGTCTGGATGAGCTTAGCTGCTTGGATACTTTGCAGGCTAAATTAGTTACCAATGAGTCAATCAACGATATTACGTTGAATCTACGTGAATTAGGCTTATCACAAGCTGAACTTAGTGATTTAGCTGGTGGTGATCGGATGTACAATGCACAGATGCTGATTAAAACGCTCAATGATCGTGAAAAAACTGGTATCAGTGATTCGCTGGCGTTAAATGCTGGCGCTGCTTTGTACGTCTATGGTAAAGCGGCAAGTTTGATTGATGGCGTTAAAAAGGCACAGCAGCGTTTAGCAGAGGGTAATATTATTCCGCTGAATAAATTACAGCAAATTGTGCATCGTAAATATCAAGCACCGCAAAAACGTAAAAGTATGAAAGCGGCATTACTTGCCAAAGAATTTGCGGTAATTAGCGAAATTAAACGCGCATCACCATCCGCTGGGCATATTGCCGATATTGGTGATCCAGTTGAGCGTGCGCGCCATTATGTTGAAATTGGTGCTGCTGCGATTTCAGTTTTGACAGATGCTGGATTTAATGGTTCAATGGAAGATCTTCGTCGGGTAAGTGAGGGGCTTAAAGATACGCCAGTTCCGGTGCTATGTAAAGATTTTATGCTCACTCCTCCCCAAATTGCTGAAGCTGCTGCCAATGGCGCAGATGTAATTTTGTTAATCGTGCATATTTTACAAGAAAACACTTTTGAAATGGCGAAGATTGCGCATAATTTTGGACTCGAGGTATTAGTTGAAGTGCATAATCCAAATGAACTTGATATTGCGCTTAAAGCTGATGCGGATGTAATTGGGGTTAATCAACGTGATTTAAATGATTTTTCAATGCATCCAACGCAATTTGCGGAGTTAATTAAGTTAATACCCGCTACTCGGGTTAAAGTTGCTGAATCAGGGCTTAAAACTCGTGAACAAGCTTTGGCTGCAATTGCTCTAGGTTATGATGGTGTCTTGGTTGGTGAAGCATTATCGCGTTTGGAGCATCCTGCCGAATTTTTTGGCAAAGAATAATCGTAAAATTATATGTTTTCTTTTAAATCATAATAAATAGGTAAATATTTGTATTTGTTAGAAAAAAATTGGAGTTAATATGACAGATTTATGTATAGGTAAAAAAGAAATTGGAAAATTATTTAGTGAAATGCAAAATAAAAAATTTGTAATTCCTGACTATCAACGATCTTATAAATGGGATGTTGAAAAATGCGAGACTCTTTGGAATGATATAGAAAATTTTGCGCAGTTAGACGCAAAAAATGGTGCGGATTATTTTTTAGGAACAATTGTTTCTTATATAAATAAAGGTAATCAAGAAATAATTGACGGACAACAGCGTATAACTTCTTTTATGTTGTTGTTACGGTCATTCTATAAAAAACTGGATAATATGCCTGAGGATGAGGATGTAATTGGCTTAAAAAATCAACTTGCACCTTGCATTTGGGACATCAACCCTATTTCTCAAAAAGTAACAGATAAGTCCAAAATACATATTGTATCTGAAGTAGCAACTGAAGAAGATAACGAAACATTTCATAAAATTTTAGAAACAGGAGTTGTAACTGAAAATGCAACTGATAATTATTCAAAAAATTATCGTTTCTTCAATACTAAGTGTGATGAGTATGCAAGATTAAACCCCATGCAATGGAAAGAGCTTTGTGTTACCATCCTACAAAAATGTATTATTCTACCAATTGCTTGTGATGCTCAAGATACTGCTTTGACAATTTTCTCTACACTTAATGATAGAGGTTTGCCCCTAGCTGATTCTGATATTTTTAAAGCACAAATTTATCGTAACTGTACGACAGAAGAAAGGAAAAAAGAATTTACAGAAACGTGGAAAGAGCTTACACAAATTTGTAAACAAGGTTGTTTTTCAATTGATGATATTTTTCGTTACTATACTCATATTTTACGAGCAAGAAAAAATGATAAGACCAAAGAAGTTGGTTTGCGTAAATTTTATGCGGAAAATAAGTATGAGCGTTTGAAAGCTGAAAATATAATGTCCGAAATTATGGATTTGGCATTTTTTTGGCGTTTTATAAATACTAATATAGAGCCAGAAATAAACTATGATTATTCAATTTCACCTAAAGCAAAAACTCACTTGCACTGCTTAAGCTGTTATCCAAACGAATTTTGGAAGTATGCCACAAGTGTATTTTTTATGAAGAATAAAGACAGTGATGATTTTAATGCAAATTTTGAGAATATGCTGCAAAAATTAATTGCTTTCTTATTTGCAAAGTTTATTGATCAACCATCTGTAAATGCAATTAAAGATGACATTTATAATTCTTGTATTTCGTTAAATGCAAATAATGAATTACAATATAGGTTTGTACTTAACGAAGAACTTTTAAACCAACAAATTGACGGGCACTCTTCTTCAAGAATTTCAAGAGCTTTACTTTTATTGTATGCTTATCTAAATACTAATCAGACTGGACTAATTCCAAGTACATTTGATATTGAGCATATTTTCCCTAAAAAATGGCAAGACACAAATTATAATGATTGGACAAAGACTGATGCAGAATTATATTTGGATAGATTTGGTAACAAAATAGTATTTGAGAAAAAGTTGAATATTCAAGCTGGAAACGGATATTTTGGAATGAAGAAACAGAAGTATAAAATTTCAAGCATTGCGTCGGTTGTTGATCTTTCTAATTATCCTAGTAATGATTGGGTAAAGGCTGATATTGAAAAACGAGAAATTGAATTTAAACAAGCATTAATCAATTATTTTAAAATTAACTTATTAAATAGTAATGAATGATTCGAGGGTAACGAGTTAATTAAAGTTTGTGGTATTACAACTCCAGAGATAGTAAGCAAAACTGCCGCAGGTGAGCTTGATTAAATGAGGTTATCGCGTACAAATATTTACCTCGTCAAGTTAGTCACTATAATGTGATTTGGATGTTGAAACATTAATATGTTGAAGTGTAAACAAAATATAAAATGAGGGTGGAATGAAAAAATATCAAGTTGGAATTATTGAAGATAAAACGTCATCAGCGATGTTTGTATTATTCAAATTAAGAAATGAAGACAATATTAGAGCCGCATTAACAGCGTTGCAGAATGATGTTGATCTAAAAAATGCAGTAGTTGGCTTTGGTAATCAGCTGATGAAATATTTCCCCAAAGTTGAAGCATATCAACCCCATAAATTTAATTCACCTTTGATGAGTGATAACGCTGGATGTGACTTAGCAATTTGGCTAAAGAATGAAGATAAAGGTAAATTATTTCATCAGGCAACTAGGTTAAAAAATTTACTAGCAACTAGTTTTGAGTTAAAGAATACTGTATCAGCATATGCGTATCGTGAAAAATTTGATTTATCAGATTTTGAAGATGGTATTGAAAATCCGCAAGGTGAAGAAATTTTACCTGTAGTTATTGTAGCTGATGGTGAATTAGCAGGTTCTAGCTTCTGGGTGTTACAACAATGGCAACATGATTTTAATTGGCTAAATAGTAATAGTCAAGCAAGTAAAGAAGCGTGTATTGGGCGGAGTATGGATGATTCGCATCAACTGGATAACTTGCCAGATTCTGCGCATGTTAAAAAATCCGCCAAAGAAAATTTTACTCCCGAGGCAGAGTTATTAAGAAAATCTATGCCGTGGTCTGATGATGAACTTAACGGTGGCTTAATGTTCTCGGCATTTGGACATTCATTCCGTGCCTTTAATTTGCAAATGACTAGTATGTTGGGTACTGAAGATGGTGTAGTTGATGGGGTATTTAATTTTTCAAAAATACTGAATACCAATTATTTATGGTGTCCTCCAATTGTTGATGGTCGTTTAGATTTATCATTATTGGATGCAAAATAGTTTAGAACAGGCGATGTCTTTGCTTTTATAGCAAAATGGTAATTACTCACTAACAAACTGCCACAATATGCTGTAAGAGTTAGGAACAAGGCGACGTAGTGTACATGAGAAGTACATGAGGAGCCTTGTGACGACGCTATTACTGCATAGGGTGAACAGTTATGCAAAATGTAAATATGGAAAATAGGTTAAGTATATGTTAATTAAAATTTGTGGTATTACCACCCCAGAGATGGCACGCAAAGTTGCGGCTAGCGGAGTGGATTATATTGGTTTATTGTTTACCAAACATTCTCCACGTCAAATTGATCTGGCGACAGCCAAACAAATTTGCGAGGTAGTCAAAGATTATGACACTCAAGTAGTTGGAGTATTTTTTGACGAAAGTCTGGAACAGATTCAGACGATTGATGCGGAATTAAATCTGGATGTTATTCAGTTACACGGTGATACACCACGCGCAGCAGTGGCTAATTTTACCCATAAGCCAATAATTTATGTTGCTGATGGCAAAGCTTTGCCTGCAGAGTTAAATCCAGCAAAAGATTTTATTCTTTATGAAAAAATTACACCAGATAGTACAATTCCATTTCGTTATTTTATTGCGGGTGGTTTGGATAAAGATAATGTTCTGGCTCGAATTGCTGAGACTAATCCGGCGGGAGTGGATTTATCGTCAGGCGTGGAGATTACTCGTGGTATAAAAGATTATGGCAAAATCCGTGAATTTTTGGGATTGGTAAAACCAACTTATTACGGGGCTTTTGGTGGTATGTATGTACCAGAGCTATTAATTGAACCTCTACATGATTTAACCAAAGCTTATCATGAGATTGCTTTGGGCGATGAATTTCAGGCGGAGTTCATTAGTTTACTCAAAAACTATGTTGGACGTCCAACTGCGCTGACTCATGTCAAAAATTTTGGTAAAGCGATTGGTTTGAAGCACGTTTATCTAAAACGTGAAGATTTAACGCATACTGGCGCGCATAAAATCAATAATGCATTAGGACAATGCCTGCTTGCCAAAAAAATGGGCAAAACCAGAATTATTGCCGAAACTGGTGCTGGACAACATGGAGTTGCTACGGCAACAGCTTGTGCAATGCTTGGTCTGGAATGCAAAGTTTATATGGGGCAGGTTGATGTTGAGCGTCAAGCACCAAATGTGGCAAAAATGCGCTTATTAGGTGCGGAAGTTATCCCAGTAACCGATGGTAGCGCTACGCTTAAAGATGCAGTTAATGAAGCTTTACGTGATTGGGCTTCGAGTTATGAAACTACCCATTATTGTTTAGGAACAGCATTAGGTCCATATCCGTTTCCACAGATTTGTGCACGTTTTCAGTCGGTGATTGGGAATGAAGCTAAAGCTCAATTTGCTGAGCAAACTGGAGGTGGCAAACCAGATTTAGTGATTGCCTGCGTGGGTGGTGGTTCGAATGCAATTGGTGTTTTTCAGGCGTTTATTCCCGATGAGGAAATTAAGCTAGTTGGGGTTGAAGCTGGTGGTTACGGTACGGGCGTTGGTGAAAATGCAGCGCGTTTCCAGTCTGGGCGTTTAGGTGTCTTGCATGGTAATCGGACTTATGTATTGCAAACTGAAGATGGGCAAATTGCCGATACTCACTCGGTATCAGCAGGTTTAGATTATGCTGCGGTTGGACCACAGCATTCGGATTTATTTGCAACAGGTCGGGCTAGTTATGATGTGGCATCAGATCAGGAAGCATTGCACGCCTTTCAGTTGTTGACTTCAAGTGAAGGGATTATTCCAGCATTGGAATCTTCGCATGCGCTGGCGTATTTGATTCGCATTGCCAAAGATTTACCTAGTGATTGTAAAGTATTAGTTAATTTATCCGGTCGCGGTGATAAAGACTTACCGGGTTTACTAGAAAGAGGATTGATTCATGTCGCGCATTAAAAATGCTTTTGCCAATAAAGCTAAAATTGCATATCTAACCGCTGGTGATGGTGGTGGAGTAGAACAAAGTGCCGCTTATTTTTTAGCGCTGGTTCAAGGTGGTGTTAATTTACTTGAGGTTGGGATTCCTTATTCTGACCCAGTTGCTGATGGACCAGTGATTCAAGCAGCGATGGAACGTGCTCTGGCAGCTAAGACTACGGTTGAAAGTAGTTTGGAAGTTGTAGCTAAAATTCGTGCTAAAAGCGAAGTTGCCATGATTTTATTTACCTATTATAATCCGATTCAAGATGATTTAGCTGGCTTTTTAACTCGTGCTAAACAAGCTGGTGCTGATGGGGTACTGATTGTTGATTTACCTTATGAAGAATCAGCTAATTATCGTTATGTTTGTAAATACTTAGGGCTTGCACCAATCAATGTAATTGCTCCTTCAACCAGTAAAGCGCGGATGAAAACCGTTTTAGCTGGTTTAGATCAAGGCTTTGTTTACTATGCCTGCCAAAAGGGAACTACTGGAACGCGTGATGGTTTACCAGCTGATCTGCCAGCGCAAATTGCTGCGATTCGTGAAGCTAGCAGCTTACCAGTTGCGGTTGGATTTGGGATTGCTAATTCGGCTATGGTTGAGCAGATTTTAGCGCTTGCTGACGGTTGTGTGGTTGGTTCGTATTTAGTTAAACAATTGGAGCAGAAAATTAAACCCGAGGAATTAACGGCGCTTACTAAGGATCTCTACCATGTTACTTGAATTAGAAAATAATACCAATTATCTGGATAAACAGGCATTGATCGAGCGTTTGGAAACTATGGGATTTCGGGTAGTTGAAAGTGATGCTAATATTTTGGCAGTGATCGGTGGAATTGATTCATGGGTGGTAACTGAAGACTTTGCTAAGTTACCCAATGTGGCAAAAGTTCATCCTTTAACCAGTAATTTTAAGCTTGCCAGTCGTCAGACTAAACCGAGTGATACGATTATTAAGATTAAAGATGTGGAAATCGGTGGTAAAGATTTATTTATTATTGCCGGACCATGTTCAATTGAATCGCGCGAACAATTAGAAGCTTGTGCTAAAGTTGCTAAAGAACATGGCGCTCAGGCACTACGGGGTGGGGCATATAAGCCGCGTACTTCACCATATGAGTTTCAGGGAATGGGTGTACCTGGATTGCAACTGATTGCCGAAATCAGTGCCAAATACGGTCTGATTAGTGTTTCTGAAGTAATGGATGCCAGTCAGTTACCTGAGGCGGTGAAATATCTGGATGTAATTCAGATAGGTGCGCGCAATATGCAAAATTATGCACTACTTACCGAATTAGGTAAAATAAAAACTCCAGTATTATTAAAACGTGGTTTTGCTTCAACTTACCATGAGCTACTGATGGCGGCAGAGTATATTATGCTTGCAGGTAATCCAAATGTGATTTTGTGTGAGCGTGGCATTCGCACGATTGAAACTTTTACCCGTAATACTTTGGATCTTAATGCGATCCCAGCATTACAGCAGTTAACTCATTTACCAGTAATAGCTGATCCAAGTCACGGAACTGGCGTTCGTTCGCTAGTATTGCCAATGGCGCGTGCTTCGGTAGCTGCTGGAGCGCATGGGATCTTGGTTGAAATGCATCCTGATCCAGATAAATCCATCTCGGATGCTAAGCAGACAATTAGCTTTGCGACTTTTGCTGATTTAACCAATCAGGTGCGAAAAATAAAAGCCGCATTAGATTAAATAAAAAAATCCAGATCATTGTAATCTGGATTTTTTTAGTTTATTTGAACTCTTGAATAGTCAACTGACGGTGGCGTGTAATCACATTAAACGCAAAGTTGCGCTTAATTAACTCACTAAGTACGCTGGCAAGATAAACTGAGCGGTGTTTTCCACCAGTACAACCAATCGCAATAGTCAAATAATTACGATTATCACGACTAAATTCATCAAACCATTTGCTAGTCATGGTGTAAATATCATTTAACATATTTTGTACTGCTGGTTCTTTACGTAAAAACTCAATTATCGGAGTTTCTGTACCATTAAAATCGCGGATGGTTTTATCATAATGCGGATTAGGCAGGCAACGGACATCAAAAACAAAGTCCGAATCAATTGGTAGCCCGTATTTAAAGCCAAATGATTGGACGATAATGTTCAGTTGATTAAAATCAGCATCAACAAATTCTTTGATAAACTTACGTAGCGCATTGGCTGAGAGGTTACTCGTGTCAATTCGATGGGCAATTTGACTAATATCCGCTAATAAATCACGTTCAATATTAATACAATCTTCGATAGTTCGTTCAGGAGCTGCTAACGGATGTTTGCGTCTGGTTTCTGAATAACGCATAACTAAGCAGTTATTATTGGCATCCAGAAAAATAACCCGTAAATCAACACCATTATTTTTGAGAACTTTGAGTGATTTTGGTAATTGATCAAGCAACGGGCTAGTACGGGTATCAACACCAACTGCGATTTTCTCATAACCATATTGGCGATAAATTTGTGCTAATTGTTCAAGCATCGTTAATGGCAAATTGTCGACACAATAATAGCCACTATCTTCTAAAATCCTTAAGGCGGTTGATTTACCTGCACCAGAGAGCCCACTAACTAAAATTATTTGCACTTATTCACTACCTTGTTGCATAAAATTAGATTGTTGATCAATAAAAGCCTGATGAGAGTCATAGCCTTTAGTTCGTTCAATAGCATATTTTACAATTAATTCAACCAAAACGGGTAAGTTTCGGTTTGCACCAATTGGTAATTTATAATGCGGAAATTTTAAGCCGAGGATTTCAATTTCACCAATAAGCTGATGTAAACGATCTTGGTTAACAATATTGAGCATATCATTATCAACTAACTGTATTACCAAGAACAATTCTTTGCTAGTACAGATGGTATGACTACCATAAAAGCGTGCTAAATCAATAAAACCAATTCCACGTACTTCAATAAAGCCACGTCCAAATTCTTGTGGTGCACTTAGGATAACTTGGTTATCCGTTAGTTGTCCAGCAACCAGATCGTCACAAATCAGGCGGTGTCCACGGTCAATTAGTTCTAATCCCAGTTCGCTTTTACCAACGCCACTTTTGCCGATAATGACAATACCACGGTCAAAGATTTCAAAGGCAATTCCGTGGTGAGCTAATGAGTCTTGAGTTGATTTCACGTTGCTCTTTGGTATCCAACGCGGTGTGTCATTAAATAATTCTTGCTGCAGTTGCTCATTCTGGGCGTTGTCCATTCCAAAGGCTTTCTAAATCGTAATATGAGCGTACTTGTGGTAACATGATATGAACAACCACGTCACCTGAGTCAACCAAGACCCATTCGCCACCGGCTTCGCCTTCGACACCAACAATTTCAACGCCATTTTTTTTGAATTCTTCAACTACGTTATTCGCTAAAGATTTTACCTGACGGTTAGAGCTTCCGGTACAAACAATCATTTTACTAAAAAGTGGAGATAATTCCTGCGTATCAATTACGGTAATATTATCGCCTTTAATATCTTCCAATGCATTAACTGCAATTTTACTAATGTGTTCGGGTGTAAGCATTTAAATTCCTTTATAGAGCTTATGTTGAATAATATATTGATAAATTTCTGACTCTAGCCACTGTGAAAACTTATCATTGTTATGGCAAGCTTGCCTGATGGCTGTTGATGATACTTCAATTGGTGTAAAATCAGTAAAAATTATTTGCCCATAAGGCTTAGAATCATCAATTTGGTTTACGATCAAGGGCTGTACTAGCGTATTTAGCTCATGTGACATTTTATTTAGGTCGTATTCTGGGCGCATTGCAACAATAAAATTGCTCAGCGTAAATAACTCTTGCCAATGATGCCAGCTGTCAATGCTAATAAATGAATCACCACCAACAATGAAAAAAATTACCTCATTCTCAGGCATTGCAGCACGTAGACGCTTGAGTGTGAAATAACTCGGACTATACTCATTCAAATGAGTTTCACTTAATTCTAAATCAAGCTGGCTTGGGTATTTATCACAAATTATTTGTAACATCTCAAGCCGTTGCTCTAGTGTCGCTATAGGTGGTGCTTTATAATCAGGGACACCATTTAAAGGCATTAGGCTAGCTTTTGCCTGTAAATGATCACTAACATGACGTGCCAGCGCAATATGACCAATATGCACCGGATCAAAAGTACCGCCTAACAGAATTTTCATCTAGTGATTAACTCCATTCGCTAGACTTTGCAAAAATTCCTCATTTATATCTCCACTGATATAGTTACCATCAAAACACGATGCTTCAAAGTTAACCAATTTAGGATTTATTTCGTGTAAACATTGCTTAAAGTCAGCTAATTCCTGATAAATCACCGCATCAGCACCAATTTCAACCGCAACTTCTTCATCGCTTTTACCATGACCAATTAGCTGGGTATAAACTGGCATATCAACACCATAAACACTCGAATAGCAAATCTTAGGAGCTGCGGACGCAAGATAAACTCGCTTTGCTCCTGCATTACGCGCAATTTTAATGATCTCTCGTGAAGTGTTGCCACGTACAATGGAAGTGTCAACTAAGAGCACGTTTTTATTTTTAAATTCGAGGCTAATCGGACTTAGGCGGTTAATCACGCTGGTTTGAAATTGTTCTGAGTCATGGCTAGCTTTATCATTACCAATCAGATGATTTTTAACAAATCCTTCCTGATAAGGCTTACCAAGTCCTTCAGCAGTGGCAATTGCTACTGCACGGGTAATATCCGGTACAGGAATTACCACATCAATTTCAAGGCGTGGAAATTTAGTCAGGATAGTTTTTGCCAAATATTTCCCCATTGCTTGACGTGCTGATTGAATCGGAATTTGTTCCATAATTGAATCTGAACGTGCTAAATAGGCGTATTCAAAAATACAAATATTCAGACTTGGATTATCATGACATGATTTGGAAAAAATTTTGCCATCAAGGGTAATAATTACGGCTTCGCCAGGTTCAATATCTCGAATTAATTGAAAACCATTAATGTTTAGTGTACAACTCTCAGATGCCAGCATGTAGGTTGTGAATCCATCTAACGATTCTTTTTTACCTAATACCAGCGGTCGGATACCAAACGGATCCCGAAAGCCAATTAAACCATAATCAGCAATCAAGCTTACTACGGCATAACCGCCAGCTAAGCGGTTGTTTAATTGATAGATTGCTTTAAAAATTTTGTCATTACTCAATTCACTATCAACAGTTAGCTTTTGTAATTCATGAGCAAATGCATTGGTTAATACTTCAGAATCAGAACGTGTGCGCACATGACGATGGTTGCGGTTAAGCACTTCATTGCGTAATTGCTCAGTATTGGTTAGATTACCATTGTGTGCCAGCATTATCCCAAAGGGTGAATTTACGTAAAATGGATGTGCCTGTTCCGGATCATCTGCTGAACCTGCCGTTGGATAACGAACGTGACCGATTCCAGCATTTCCAACCAAATAATTTAGATCTTCTTGCCCGATTACTTGCGAAATTAAGCCAATCCCTTTGCGTAAATACATCAAATTACCATCCATGGTTGCCATTCCCGCCGCTTGTTGTCCACGGTGTTGCACGCCATTGAGCGCATTGTAGAGTAATTTATTGATCGGGTAATTGGCTACAACGCCTACGATTCCACACATATTATTTTTTTCCTAAATTTGATGATTCATGAGCAATATAGTTTGCTGCTTCGTGTCCGATTTCCTGATTAATATTCTTGATACGTTCGGGGATTGCATTGACAATCATCGTAACAGTTGGAATTAAAACTGGGCTAAGCCATGATTTTTGCCAACTATGAGTTTTATCAAAGTTAAACATTTCCATAACTATGATAAGTAATGCTCCGATAATAAGTCCGCGAATAATTCCGAAAACTGCACCAAGGGCGTAGTTTAATCCACCTAGTCCGGCACTATGTATGATTTTATGAAAAATTATTTTTATTATTGTAATTACAACGGCAACCGCTAAGAAGGCTAATAGATAACTAAGCAATGAGCGTAAAAGTGGATTGCTGACTACATTAGGAATAAAACGTTCAATAAGCTCGGAATAATTCCGCACCACGAATAAGGCAATGAACCAAGTACTGATTGATAGTAGTTCTGTAACCCCGCCACGAAAAATCGCTAGCAGCATAGAAATCAAGATGATAATGCCAAAGACAAAATCATAATTAGATAATTGTAATGACAACATCCTAATTTCCGGTTACTATTCCACTGTATCCTTCGCCACTAATGCTTTGCAGTTTTTGCTCCGCACTGCTGCGATCAAAAGGTCCGGCACGTAAGCGGTACAAAGTTCCTTTAGCAGTTTGAATCGGCTTAATTGTTGCATTGATTCCATGTGCAGCTAGAGTTTGTTGTAGAGCTTGAGCCTTGTCTTGTGAACTTAGTGCTGCAAATTGGATATAACTGGATTTACCAGTTGAGCTAGTAGCATTATTTTTTACTTTTGGCGCTGGTGCCGGTGCCGCAGCTGTGTCATCATTACTTGGGCTATCTCCGATGGCATCTAAAATATCAGCAGGATTAACCGCGGCTTTTTTAACTTTTGCTTTAGGTTTTTCAGGAGCTAAATCTACGCTTTTAGTTGTTTGTGGCGTTTGCGAAATAGTTCCTTGTAGTGGTAAGCTATGTTTATTTTCAGTGCTTACTACACCAGCTTTAAAGCCATTTCCTGAGTTAGCAGGAGCTGCAGCAACTGTGGTCGCTGTATTTAGTGTTGATTCAGAAGGTTTAATTGCTGCAATTGTTGCCGAAGATGTGACTGGTGCTGAAGCATTGGTCATCGTAGCAAGCGGTGCACTTGCATTATGGTTGGCATTGGCAAGGGTAGCAGATGCATCATTCTTTATCTCAACTACTTCAGGGTTAATCGGAATAGGTTTTACTTTAGCGGTCACATTGAGTAAAACAACCAAAGCAAAAAAGAGTAGGACAATGCTACCGATTAAGCGATGACGTGATTTACGCTTAGCATCTTCAGTGATTTTAATTATGTTACTTTTATTATGAGTATATTTGGGTTGCATCTATTTTCTAACCTTTTCGATTGCCTTATATGCACTTTCGACTACTAAAAATGAACCAAAGCACACCATTCTATCTTCACTATTTAATTGCTGATAGCACAGTTCAGTAGCGGATTCAATATCTGAATTGATAATTATGTTTTTACTGTTTACGCCATTGCGGATTAATTCTTGAACCAGTTGTTCTATCTTGGCGCTACGCTCCGAGTTAATTGGTGCAATATACCAAGCATCAAAATCTTGACTGCAGCTGGTAATTATTTGTGCCCAGTCTTTATCCTCTGCAATACCAAATACTGCAAAATTACGCCGAGCAAAGTGTAATTTTAACATATTTTGGCGTAGTGACTCAATTGCTTGTGGATTGTGCGCGGTATCAAAGACGATCTGTGGTGTTCCTGGTAGAACTTGAAAGCGTCCAAAAAGCTTGGTTTGCAGCAACCCATTTTTAATTTGAGCGCTGGTGAGCGGAAATTTATCACGTAATTTATATAGAGCTGACAAGGCTAGAGCTGCATTTTGCACTTGTTCTTCGCCACGTAAGCTTGGATAGGGTAAACTATATAGTTTTTGTTCTTGGCAGCTAAAATCCCAGCTCTGTGCATTTTTTTTATAACTAAATTCATGATTAAGACGCATAAAATCAGCATTAATTTGTTTTGCATAATTGATAACTGATTGTGGAATTTCACTACTTCCAAACAAGGCTGGTTTCTTTGCTCGATAGATATGGGCTTTTTGTAAGCCAATAGTTTCAATATCTGCGCCAAGTAGTTGACAATGATCCATAGCAACCGTGCTAATTATTGAAACATCAGGCTCAAATAAATTAGTCACGTCGTCACGCCCACCAATTCCAACTTCAACCACGGCGATTTCAATTTTGTGTTTAGCAAAAATTAAGTGACTTGCCAAAGTAAAAGTTTTAAATAGACCAAAATTGTACGAGGTTGCATTAATTACTTGTTCTAATGCCTCAGTTAAATCACTGTCACTAACTGGCTGGTTGTTAATTGCGATTCGCTCATTGTATTCAAAAACATGTGGGGAAGTAAAAGTTCCGACTTTATAACCAGCAATGTTTAAAATAGTACTTAAATATGCACAAGTTGAACCTTTGCCATTTGTTCCGCCAACCAGAATTATTGGATAATTGGGCTTGATTTGTAGTATATCAATCGTTTCAAGTATATGCTGTTTTGTGTCTGCAAAATTTGATGCGCTAATTAAATGTTGAATTAGGGCATGCTTTTGATCTACTTGCGCCATTTGATTTGTCTCATAAGTTGCTTAAATGCAGCTGGAGATACAGCATCATAAAAGACGATTAAGGTTTTTATCTGTTGATTAATTTTCATACTAATTACTATAGCATAAGCGGCAATATGATTTAGTTGCTGAATTTCCATAAGGCTGGTGATTTGCTGTTGCCAACTGATTGTGCTATTGATATCAGTTAATAGATCACACTGAGTAATTCGTTCATGAAAATAAGTAAACACATTATACGCCGCCCAAATAATGACGCTGCTGACAATCAACAAACGATACCAAAGCGAAACATTAGCCTGAGAACTAAGGATACATACTGCGATAGTGAATGTCGCTATAGTTGCTAAAATAAATTTAGATACCGTAAGTTTTAAACTGATTAAGCGTTGATCCATTTTAAGGGGCTACGAGGTTAATGAATGGTATCTGAAGCTAATTCTTCGGTTTCATTGTCTGAACTGTCGTCATCTTCTGTTAAATCAATTAGGGTTGGTGAAATTTCAATGTCAAACCATTCCCAGAACATTTTTAGGCTTAACTCTTGTGGCCATAAATTTTGATCCTCAGACCATGAGGCTAATTCTAGTTGAAATAATGCTTCGTATACTTCATCAACGTAAGCAACGCCATCTTCAATTTCGTTAATTTCAGGTATTAGGTAAGAGTTGCAATCAATTCTGATATTTGAAAGATCCAGTAGCGTTTCATTGCTGATGGCAAGGTTATTGTTAATCCAGTCCAGAAATGGTTGTTTTGGTTTAATTACTACGATAGAGCGTTCCACAACATAAAACATATTCGTGCCTTGCAATTTAGATTAATCGGCAATTATAACGGATTTAGTCCAGAAAGTGTTACTTGTTTTATGATAAAATCTTACGACTTTGCTATAAAAATTGCTTTGGAGATTGTGCAATGGCGCTTAATATTCTCAATGATCGTGATGTGATGATTAACCGTGAACTAGGGCTTATCCAATTTTACCGACGAGTACTGGCTCAGGTATTGGATGAAAATGTTCCTGCTTTGGAACGTTTGCGTTATTTGTGCATTGTTACCAAGAACTGTGATGAGTTGTTTGAGGTAAGAATTGCTCGTTTATTAAAGTGGGAAAAAGAACAGCCAAATAAGACTTTGCCAGATGGTTTGAAGGTTACTGAGGCTTTGGAAAAAATTCGCCATGATGTTAGTAATCTCTACAATGATATCTATTCGATTTATCAAAATACAATTCTGCCATTACTCAATAAATATGATATTTACATATTAGATGCCAGACAATGGAATAAAGAGCAACAACGTTGGGCATACAATTATTTTATTAACGAGTTAAAGCCAGTTTTAACCCCAATTGGTATCGATCCTTCACATCCTTTCCCTAGAGTGCCAAACAAAGGGCTGCATTTTGCGGTTGAATTAGACGGTAAGGATCAATTTGGTCGTGAATCTAAAATCGCGATTGTCGAAGCTCCTAGGATTTTGTCGCGAGTTATACGTTTACCAGAAGATTTGGCTCCTGCTCCTAATACTTTTGTCTTATTACAAGATATTATTAGTCTACATGTTAATGAGTTCTTTTATGGCATGTCAGTACGTGGTTGTTATCCATTTAGGGTCACTCGTGCTGCTGATTTAACCGTTAACAGTGATCAAAAAAACTTACGCAATGCCTTAACTCGTGAATTACATAATCGTAAATATGCTGAGTGTTCTCGCTTGGAGTTAGATATCTCCAATGGAGAGCCTGCCACTAAATTTATTGATATTTTATTAAAACAGTTTAATATTACCCGTGCTGATTTATACCGTGTTTATGGACCGGTAAATCTTTCTCGTTTGTCTGATATTGCTTCGATGGTTGATGACGATAGCTTAAAATTTACGCCATATAATTCAGGGTTACCAAAAGAGCTTCAGGAAGAATCAGATATTTTTAAAGCGATGGCAAAGGGTGATATTTTATTGCATACTCCGTATCAATCGTTTGATCCAGTAGTTGAGCTTACTCGTCGTGCAGCAGAAGACCCTGACGTTTTGGCGGTTAAAATGACGGTTTATCGTACTGGAAATGATTCTGAACTAGTCCAAAATCTAATTAAAGCAGCGCGTGCTGGTAAACAGGTTGTGGCTTCAATTGAGCTTTTTGCACGCTTTGATGAAGAAGCAAACGTTGAGTTAGCAAGACAGCTGGAAGATGCTGGTGCGCACGTGGTTTATGGTGTAATGGGTTACAAAGTTCACGCTAAAATGTTAACGATTATACGTCAGGAAGGCGATCAACTACAGCATTATGTTCATCTAGGAACAGGAAATTATCATCAGTTTACCGCTAAAATTTATACTGATTTTGGCTTACTAACTACTAATGCGGAAATTGCACGTGATGTTGATAATATATTTAGCCAGATTACTGGAGTGGGTAAGGCTGGAGTATTAAATGTGCTCTTTCAATCTCCATTCACCTTACATGATATGATTATGAAAGCAATTGAGCGTGAAACATTTAATGCTTTGGGGGGTAAAAAAGCCGAGATAATTGCCAAGATGAACTCATTGGTTGAAAATCAGGTAATTCGAGCGCTTTATCGTGCTTCACAAGCGGGAGTGAAAATTACACTTATTGTTCGCGGAGCTTGTGCCTTGCGTCCGCAGTTGCCTGGGATTTCAGATAATATTACGGTCAAATCAGTTGTCGGACGCTTTTTAGAACATCATCGGGTATTTTATTTTTATGATTCAGGTAATGAGGATGTATTTATTGCCTCAGCAGATTGGATGAAGCGCAATTTCTTCAAACGTGTTGAAACCTGTATCCCGATTTTGAATTCTCGAATCAAACGTCGGGTAATTGATGAAAGTCTAAAACTCTATATTCAAGATAATGTGAATTCGTGGCAAATGGATACAGATGGGAATTATCATAAAGTTGCGATTGTCGGTAAACGCGTTGCCGCACAAGATTTTCTAATGAGTAAATTAGGCCGTGCAGTTTTTAAAGAAAGCTTGGCGAGTAAATTAACTGAGCAAGTTGCAAATTTACGAGCTGAATCAGAGGCGGTTTTGACGCAAGCTGTAAAACGTAAGCGCACACCGCGAGTTGTTTTAGATTCAACGACTGAAGCTAAACCTGCAAAAGCTCCAGTACGAAGAACTCGTGTGGTGAAAGCAAAAGAATAAATAATTTAAAAAATAAAATTTAGCAAAGAGGTGCATCGTGCGAAATTGGGTTAATATTGTGTTGATTATGATTATGCTTACGTTAGTTGGTTGTGGTTTTCATTTACGGGGAGAAAATGGAAGTTTTCAATTTCCATATAAAAAGACTTATTTGCAATGTGATAGCGTGATTATTTGTTCTGCCTTGCAGCATACGATACAAGCAGAAAGTTTAACCATGCTAGTTAAGAGCAAGGAAAGTGCTGAAGCGGTTATAGTTGTTACTAATGAGCAGACGAGTCGTGATGCAAATAATTTTAACAGTGTAGGGCAAATTGCCAGTTATTTATTGACATATCAAGTAACTGCTCAAGTTTATACTCCAAAAGGTGAACCTCTTAGCAATGATATTGTGGTACAAAATCAAATGGTTATGGCATTTAATAATAGTTTGATTTTATCCGCTCAGCAACAAGAGGAGACTACTTGGGATCAAGTTCATCAAAATGTAATTAATTCTCTTATTCGTCGGATTGTTTATTCTCATCCTTTATTGATTTCGCCAAATGTTACTGAATCTAAGTAATTTTCTAACAACCGCTTTTACTAAATCTTCTGGAGTGTTACTTAGTGCTCCAGAAGAGTCAGCTGTAATACTTAATTTCTTAAGAGAGCAGTGTCTTGCAAAACTAAGTAATAATTATCTGCGTAGCAGCTATGCCGCAGATCGTTATTTTCAATTTACTGCTATTGAAGAACTTATTCGTAGTAATTCATTGTTTGGTGATAAAAATTGGATTGAGGTTAGTTTTAAAACCAAGCCAACGGTAGAACAGCAGCAACAGTTAATCAATTTATTACCGTTATTAGATGAGAGTAATTATCTCATAATCAGCTGTGATAAATTAGATAAAAAAGATCAGGGCAGTAGTTGGTTTAAAAAATGGAATGAATCTGGCGATAGTTTACTTCTTACTGCTAGTGAAGGTGAGCTACGTCAGTGGACATTAAGTTTGCTTGACGTTTTCAAATTAAAACTGGATAATGCAGGGCTAGATCTTTTATTGGAAATGAATCAAAGTAATCCGACACAGCTTCATCAGGAAGTTATTCGCCTAAGTTGGTTATTTCAAACAAAATCGCCTGTTAGTTATGATGAGTTGAAAACTCTACTTCTAGATAATTCGCAGTTTTCTGTTTTTGCCATCTCCAATCATTACTTACGTGGCGATGTTACGGAGATGAGAAAAGTATATGTCCAAGCTGTTCAATCAACTGAAGATGCGATTTTATTAATTTGGCAATTTGGTGAAGATTTACGTAAATTAATTAAGATTAAAAGCGCATTACGTACTAATCCAGATTTTAGAACGGCAGTCGGAGATTTAAGGATTTGGGGTGAGAGTATAGCAGCTTTTAATCAAGCAAACCAAAGACTATCGTATCAGCTACTATTATCTTATTTAGATGAACTAGCGCAAATTGATGGAGTAATAAAAGGAATCATAGCGGGCGAGCCACTAGTGAGATTGGAACAGTTAATAATTAATTTTTGCAGGGGAGTGTAGCATGTTAGCCAAGTTATTTTCTTATCATCCGGAGACACCAATTGATTTACAGCGAGAGATTACGGGGGGATTGATTAATTTCATGGCTATTGCCTATATCATCATGGTTAACCCACTGATTTTGCATGCTAATGGTGCCGGATTTCCTCTTAATGCCGCGATTACCTCAACAGTTGCAATTATTGTGGTAATGACGATATTTGCAAGCTTGGTCATTAAACTTCCGTTTGTCTTGGCTCCTGGAATGGGAATTAATGCAATTATTGCATATACTTTGGTTTTACATGATAAATTAAGTATTCCAACTGTCTTAGGAGTAGTTTTATTTTCAAGCTTATTGCTTTTTATTTTTTCAGTGACTAAAATCCGCCAGTTAATTGTTCATGCCATTCCTGAAATTTTACAGATTGCATTAAGTGCAGGAATAGGTTTTTTTCTATTTTTTATTGGGATTAAAAATGTTGGGATTGTGAGCGCCAATGAGAATACTATTGTCGGAATTGGACATTTTAATTTACCAATTATTTTGACCTGTCTAGGATTTATTGTGGCAAGCGTTCTGTTTATTAAGCGAAAAATATATGCATTTTTGCTTCCGATTATTATTATTTCTTTGATCTATTTAGTGATATATCCAGAGTCATTACCTAAAACTTTTGTACAGATGCCTGATTTTAGTTTATTTATGCAAATTGATGTATTTGCGGCATTAAAGCTTAGTATTTTACCTGCAATTTTATCGTTATTTATTGTTAATTTTTTTGATGCAACTTCAACCACCATGGGGTTATTAGCGCAACTACATTTTAATTCACAACAAGAGAAGGGTGCATATCTCAAGAAATCGCTCTTAACGGATAGTATTGGTGGGATTGTGGCCTCATTTTTTGGAATATCCCCTAGTGTAATTTTTGTTGAAAGTTCAGCTGCAATTCAAAATGGTGCCAGGACTGGTTTAGCTTCGTTTATAACGGCACTGATTTGCATTCCTTTCATATTTTTAGCGCCATTGATTGGAGTGATTCCCAGCGCGGCAACTTCACCGGTTTTAATGGTAGTTGGTTTAATTATGTTAAGTAATATTCGTCAGATTAAATCAGTAAATTTTGAAGATATTATTGCAATTGCAATCACTGTAATAATGATGCCTCTGTGTTTTTCAATCACAGCTGGTGCAATTTTTGGCATTTTATCCTACACTTTGTTAAAATTGCTGCTTGGTAAATTCAATGAACTATCTCCAACATTAATCATAATTGCTATTTTTTGTTGTGGCTGGTTTTGGCTTAATTAAATTAGAGGAAGTATAAATTGAAACAAGATCCGCGTCGCGCACGCCAAAAACGTAATTATGATGAACCATTATCACGTGATGAAATGGATAATGATAACTATGACGATGATGGTAGTAGGTATTCTAAGCCTCCTAAGCGCCGTCGTTCGTGGCTCAAAATAATATTGTTTATTATTGTATTGATTGCGATCGTTTTTGTGGTTAAATCGTATCTGGGTCATAAAACAACCACAGTAGAAGAAAATGTAACGATTGTTGCGGTTACTCCTATAGAGAGTACGGTATTGATACCTCATGAAGAGTGCCATGATGAAACAACAAGCAAACTAGTTAAAAATAAAAACGCAACATTTTTTAATAACCTGTTTGATAGTAAGAAAAATCCTAAATATATTCAGCAAAATAGCACTAAAAGAGTTTGCCAAACTGTAAATGCAGAGAGCCAAGTTACTAATGGTTATGTAGTTAAATATCAATTTGGTAATTATGTTGAATCAATGAATGTTGTAACTCCACCACCATTAAATGCAGTAATACCGTTGACTGAGTTGCAAAAATATCAACAACAATCTTTGCCTAATAGTGCGGCATCAGACGCTATTTCAAATAATAAATAAGATTGAAAAAAGTCTTAATTGTCACGAAGCGAGATAAAATTGTGGCGCGCTTTATCCATTAAATGTTTAAAGCGCTCTAGATGTTCTTGAGAAGCTTTACTGTCTTGTAGAATACATTCTGCGTAATAAAGTCCAAATGCTACCTTGCGTAGCTGCCAGATGATTATGCTAAACTCATTAACTTTGCGCTTAGTCTCCGCGCTGCTGGTTAAACTAAATTTAATACTTTCGCCACTATTTGCAACATTAGTATAAACTTGGTTAAAGCTATCACGTAAATTTTCTACTATCAGAAAACGATTTAATTTTTGCTCGTGAGCGCTACAGATCATGTTAATTTTTTTCTCAAGCATATTACACAATTCATGTTGCAAAAGAAAATAAACTTTGCGTGAATAATCAAAGCGACCAAAGAGGAAGTAATCTCCAGCGATACAAATAATGATTCCGATCATGGTACAAATACCACGATTTAGAGTCATTTCAAAAGGTCCTTCAAGCAGCGGCGTGGTAAATGTATATGCTGTCATAGTAAATACCATCATGGTCATAAAAATTACACTAAGGTCGTAACGCTTAGAATTAGGTATTGAAATTCCTATTCCTAGTAAAATAAAAACTAAAGGAATAAGCCGATAATTTAAGTGTAATAAATAAATTAATGGCAAAAATAGTAAAATTCCTAATAATGTTCCCTTGCCTCGGTTTATCGATTTTTTAATAATTAGACCCGGCTCAATTGCTGCGCTCATCATCATAACGGTCAAAAATATCCACCAGTTATGGGGTATTGTCGTAAACAAATACATTGCCAGACCAACCATAAACACAAATGCAATTTGTCCAAATCTAGCATAGTCAAGTTTTTTCTTTAAACTTGTTTGCATATTTTATTCCAGTTATTAATAGATTTCTGAAGAGACTCTGTTACATAGTTTTGTGTGAAATCAGTTTTAGATTTATTTGTCAGCGGCAAGTTTAAGCTATTTTTAGCAATAACGGCTAAACGAAAGGTGTTTACTTCTTTTTGAAAATTGTACCAGAATTGTTCATCTTTGTCTTTTAGATAAATATGATTTAGTGCAAATTGGATATTCCGGATATTCACCGTCGTTTTAGTGATATTTAATAACAATTTACGGGGAAGGAGACGGCGATATGCGCGAAGTACGTTTAAATGTGCTGCACCCGTGGCAAAGGTATGGGTATCAAATTTATTGATTGCATGCCCGATTTCCTCAACTACTGCGGCAAGGTAATAGCTGAAGGCTCGATGCCAGACTTTAGCATATAAGTTAGGATGAATCTTAAAGGCGATAAATGTCACCATAAGAGAAAGCATTACACAAAAAAACATATCAATTGCAATTTGCAAACTCGCAGCAGGTAATATGGTCATGTTTATTGCACTGACTACGATAGTCTGTAAAACCAATGGCTTAAACTTTGGAAAATAGCGATCACTAAAAAAATAAAGTGCTGTAAAATGAGCCAATGCAAAAAATAATAATGTGAATTTAAATGGAAACAATAGATAGAATGTTACACAACCAATTCCACTAACAATAAAACCAAAAACCAATGCTTGGTCTTTCTGTTTGTAGGTATTTAAAGAGGGCAATTCATAAAATCCGGCAAGCAACATTGCAGGAACTGCATAAGCACCAAAAACATCAGGTTTTGCAATCCAATTAATTGCTGTCATCAATACTGCTAGAAACAATCCTTTTCTTAGGATGATTCGTTGTGTATAGTAGGGATCAACTTTCTCCAGCCACAGTGCAATACTATGCTTTAATCGTAGTAATATATTCATTATTTAATGTTTTTTATTCTCTGGCTAATTTACCAATTGCCCATTTAAATGTTCCGCCTTGAATTAAGATGGAACTTAATACAACCACATAAGTAATTGCAACTAAACCGTCAGGAAATCCATCAATAGAAAGTGCCAAAGCAATTGATAATCCACCACGAATTCCACCCCACGCTAATAAGGTACTTTTACTTAAAGAAAAACTTGCCCGGCGACGTAAAATTTGTCCAAGTATAAAGTCAGGTACTAATATACTTAATAAGCGTGCAACAAAAACGATAATGATGCATACTAAACCAATTGTGATTGCCGAGTTATCAACATGAATATTTAGCATCGCTAAACCAATCAATACAAAGAGGAATCCATTTAAAATCTCGTCAATTAATTCCCAAAAATTATTCAGAACCAAAGTGCTCTCTTCTGAAAAGTGAGCTTTTTTGCTATAACCACCAATAATTAGTCCAGCAACCACCATGGTAATTACACCTGAAACATGAATGTGATTAGCAATAACATAACCACAACTGGATGCAGCAATTGAAATCATGGTAGCAACCTCTGGTGATCTAGAGCGTTTAATAAACCAACTGGTAAACATTCCAACTAGGACTCCCCATAAGATACCTCCACCAGTTTCGACCAACAGGCTCTCGGCGACATGTCCCACTGTTAGATGAACATTTTCATAAACGACTTGACTTAGAATTACTAACATTAAAATTGCACCAGCATCATTAAACAAACCTTCGCCAGTAATTAAGGTTTTGAGCCGAATTGGTGGATTTTTAATCGATTTAAATGTACCCAAAACTGCAATTGCATCGGTTGGTGAAATTAATGCACCAAAAATCAAACATTCGCCTAATGTGAAATGTATTTCAAATAGCCCAGCAACATAATAAAGCATATAGCCAGTTAGAAAAGTTGAGATTATTACTCCGAGGCTTGCTAAATAAATAACTGGTGTAATTTCTTTTTTCAATTCAATGGAGTTTACATGCAATCCACTAGCAAATAGCAAATAGCCAAGCATTACGTCAAGCACTGCAGTTTTAAAGTCCACACTTTTAACTAACTGATATACAGGTCCAACATAGTGAGGCAGTGAACTAGATACTAATGATGTCCCAACAGCAATAAAGATACTGATAATGGTAAGCGCAATTGTCTTTGGTAGTTTTAGGTAGCGATCATTAAGGTAGCTGGCAAAAGCAGTTAACCCAACTAATGTAGCAAATAATTCGTGATATGTCATAGGGTAAATTTTTCATGTAAGTATATTATATTTTAAGATGTGATTATAGCATAATGTTGCCATAAATTAATCAGGCTGTATATTGCACTTTATATGGAGCTATTGCGTTTGATAAATGAAGTTTTAATTTTAAGGTTAGTTACCTCTTTTTTTTGGATTAGTCTGATCAATGAATCAACAGCAAGGTATCCTAACTCTTGTTTAAGATAGGAAATAGTAGATAGGGATGGTGTTACATATTGAGAAATTAAAATATCATCAAAACCAATAATGGATATTTGTTCAGGAATTTTAATCCGGTGAGCTAAAAATGTTTGTTCAAGTCCGACTGCCATTTCATCATTGGCACATATAATTGCTTGAGGCCAATCGCTTTGGTTTGATGATAATAAACTTAGTGCTACTCGTTTACCTGACTGTTGGTCAAATTCCCCAGTGAAAACCCAAGATTCATTGATGGTAAGTCGATGTTTTGCCATTGAATTATAAAATGCAGTTAAGCGTTGCTGTGCATCAAAATGAGATTTAATACCGCCAATATAGCCAATTTTAGTAATTTTTTTTGTGACGAGTTCATTAATTGCTTGTTCAATTCCAGAAATATTGTCCAATAAGATATTACGAATATTTGGGTGTTCCAATTCTCTATCTAATAAAACCAGCGGGGTATTTTTAGTCGCGGTAGCTAATAAGAACTCATTTTCCAGAATTGGAGCAAGAATGATTGCACCATCTGCGCGTCGTTCACTTAATATCTTATGTGCACTGGATTTAATGCCACCGAAGCTGGTTGTTACAATAAAATTATATCCTAATTTGATAGCCGCTTGCTCAATGCCATCTATCAACTCATTGAAGAAAGACCCATGGAGGCTTTCTAAGCAAATTACAATGATTTTGTTACTTTGTTTTTTGAGATCGCGAGCAGCACTATTAAATTCGTAGCCCTCGCTTTCAATTAATGCCAAAATTTTGTTACGGGTAGCAACACTAACTTTATTTTTACCATTTAAGACATATGAAACAGTGGCAACAGATACACCAGCTTTTTCAGCTAACTCTTTGATATTCAATGCTTATATTTTCTTTATAATAATTAAAACGTTAATCCTATATTCGTAGATACTCATACTCTAAAATCTGTAACTGCTGTAACATGAGGCAGACGTCATATATTACGGTTGCTGTACGCAATATAAGAAATTCGGCTTAATTACCAGTGTTCCCAATTTTATTGATACTGAGCTATTGCTTGATGAACCACCACTACAAGCGGCAAGGCACAGTGCGAAACAAACTAGTACTAGACTATGCATATACGATTGTATTTTGTCAGAGTAGCATTGTAATAAGTTTGTATTTATGTACCGCATAGTTTAAAAACCTTTATATTGATTTTAGTATAAATTTATCGCCAATTGTAACATGTATTGTTTTGACACGTAATAATTTTGTTGTATACCATTGTCCTAGGCTAAGTCTTCTGCTATAAGCAGTTGCATATTGAAATAATTACTGTTTTATGTTATTATCACGCATATTAAGTTAAACGTTTAACCAAGGGGAATTAAATTGAATAAAAAGAATATTATTTTATTAATGGCTGGAGTAAGCTTACTAGCTGCATGTTCAAGTGGGCAGTCATCACAGAGTGTTACTCCTACAAATAATCTAGCGATTTATACAACAAATGAATCTGCTCAATTTCAGCAGCTAAGTGGTATAGCATTTCAATCAAATTTGTCTGAATCAGCTAATGTATTAATTGATGACACGGTAAAATATCAACAAATCGAAGGATTTGGTGCAGCAATTACCGACAGTAGCGCTTATTTATTATATTCATTGCCAGAACCTTTGCGAACCAATACTTTAAAGACACTTTTTGCTGCGAGTGGAATTCAAATGTCAATGATTCGTGTACCAATTAGTGCATCTGATTTTTCGCTATATAACTATACCTATGATGATATGCCTTTAGGCATGAGTGATATTACATTGCAAAATTTTACGATTTATCATGATCTTACTTACATTATTCCGCTGCTAAAAATGATTAAGCAAATTAATCCAACAATAAAAATAATGGTAACACCATGGTCAGCGCCAGCTTGGATGAAAACTAATCAAAACTACTTTGGAACATATAACGGGCAGGTTGGATCGCTGCAAGAATCTGATATGGCGGTTTATGCGCAGTTTTTGACTAAAGCAGTACAAAACTATCAGCTTAATGGAATTAATGTTGACTATTTATCAATTCAAAATGAACCGCTTTTTGCACCAGATACTTATGGCGGGATGTATATGTCAGCCACGCAACAAAGCAATTTTATTAATCAATATCTTACTCCTGAATTTATTGCTAATGGAATAACTACCCAAGTTTTAAATTACGATCATAACTGGGATCATCCAGAATATCCACAAGAGGTATTAAGTAATTTAACACCAGCAGCAGAATCGGTGGTTACTGGTACGGCATATCATTGCTATGGTGGTAATGTTGATGCGCAGAGTATTACGCATAATCAATTTCCGAATAAAAAAATATTTATGACTGAATGTAGTGGTGGCGATTGGGCGCCAGTATTTGGTGATAATTTAGTTTGGGATATGCAAAATCTATTTATTGGCGTAGTCAATAATTGGGGTAATGGCTCAATGAAGTGGAACATTGCATTGGATCAAGATAATGGCCCATATGTTGGTGGTTGTACCGATTGTCGCGCATTGGTTACAGTAAATACAGTCAACAATGCAATAAGTTACAACGAGGACTACTATGCCGTTGGTAATATGAGTAAATTTATCCAACCTGGTGCGGTACGAATTGCTTCCAGTAGTACTAATTCTGACTTGGAGGTGACTGCTGTAAAAAATCCTAACGGTCAGATTGTAGTTGTGATGGTGAATGGTGGTGCGGTTATGCAAGCAGTAGTTTTACAATGGGGGGATCAGAAACTTCAGTTCCAAATTGAATCGCAAACAGTAGCATCTATTAATTGGAATTAAAAAACTAAAATTTTAGGGGGATTACTATGAAATATAATATTCGTCGGTGGAATCCGATTTTAATTTCCATTCCAGATATTGGAATTGGAATGATGTGGGGCTCTTTGGGTAATGTAGTTGCCTTTTTTGGCTATACTTTTACTAATTCAGCTGCAGATATTGCCAAAATTTATTCATTGGCCGCAATTGTCGGGGTGTTTACCCAAGTGATCGTTGGTGTCTTAAGTGATAAAACTCAACATAAATGGGGTAAACGTTCCCCATGGTTAGTCTTTGGGATGGTAGGGGCTGCGCTCAGTGTTACCTTGTGGCCACTAGCTAATAGCTTTACCATGTTTTTAATTATGACTGGTGTAACTTGTACTTTGGTTAATGTTGCGCAATGTGCATACTATACGATGGTAATGGAAGTTGTTGATGCCGATCAGGTGGGCTATTCCAATACTCTGGCACGTACTACCAGTACCGTTGGTGGTTTGTGCATGGGCGGTTTAGCTGGGTTTTTGTGGGATGCCCAACATCCTGAAATGACTTTTTTTGCAATGGCTGCGCTGATGGCATTGTCAACGGTGCTGATAGTGCCGACAATCTTAAAAGAACGTCCAGAAAATTACACAAAGTCAGAACCATATCGTTTGTCATTTGATTTTTTAACTAACAAAGAAGTAATGAAGTTATTTATTATTACGTTTCTATTTTTTGCGGCGCGTACCGGAACAGGGCAAATGGCAACCTCGCTATTTGTAAAAAACTATCACTTTAGCGAGCACGTGGTAGGGCGTTTTGCGGTATTCGAATCTTCTGCTAGTTTACTATTTGGATTTACGGCCTTTAAACTAATTGATGTTTTTAATCGCAAACATATCTTTGCATTTTCAGCAATTGGTCTGTGCTTAGCCAATGTTTATCTGGTGTTTTTCTTGCATGAAGGTGCTTCACCGTGGATTCTTTATGCTTGGACGCTGGCTTGTGGATTATTCTTTATTGGTGGTAATATTTGCATGTACACTGTATTATCCATGGTTGTACCAAAGAGTAAACTTGGTGAATATATGGGCTTATTAAATTTATTTATTGCCTTGCCGCAATTTATTTTCTCAAATGTTTATGGGCATATTATTGATGCTGGACATGCTACATGGGTATTACCAATGGTAATTAGCTGTTATTTTATCGCATTCTTATTTACGCTCACCATGAAATTAAAGGGACCAAAAGAATTAGCTTTGGAGATTAAACATGACTAAGAAATTTGTACAAGTATTTGAAACTAGTAAAGCTGCTAACATAGCATTTCATCATCGTGAGCAAGTCGAATTTGTTGATGATGTTAGCGAAATTGAAATGAATTTATTAATGGTTTATCAAGATATCGAATATCAAACTATCAATGGTTTTGGTGGGGCATTTACCGAATCAGCGGCAATCAATTATTTCAATATGAATCTAGATGTTAGGGCGCAAATCCGTGAGGCTTATTTTGGTGAAAGTGGTTTACGTTATACTCTTGGACGCACCCATATCGGAAGTTGTGATTTCTCCTTGGGCAATTATAGTTATACCACTGCTGATGATACGCAATTAGCTAAATTTTCGATTGAGCGTGATCGTGAGAAATTATTGCCGTTTATCCATGAATGTAATGATTTTGCTGGTAAATCAATAAAATTAATGGTATCTCCGTGGAGTCCTCCGGCATGGATGAAAGATAACCAACATTTATTGGCTGGTGGTCGCTTATTGCCAGAGCATTATGCAAATTATGCGACATATTTGATTAAGTACTTGCAGGCATATCAAGCCGAAGGTTTTATGATTGAGTACATCAGCGTACAAAATGAACCTAAAGCGGTGCAGACTTGGGAATCATGCATTTATACAGCGGAGGAAGAGCTAGTTTTTATACGCGACCACCTTTATCCGGCATTGGTAGCGGCTAATCTAACTGCAGTTAAAATTATTATCTGGGATCATAACAAAGAGCGAGCTTTTGAGCGTCCACGCCAAATTTTATCTGATCCTAAAGTTTATGCGATGGTTCATGGTATTGGTGTCCATTGGTATTCTGGTGATCATTTTGATAATTTGCGGCTGTGTAAAGAGTTTTTCCCTGATAAAGAATTAATTTTTACCGAAGGTTGTGTTGAGTTATCCAAAGATGCACCAACCAATAGTGGTGGTAATGAACTGGTTGAAGTTAGTAATTCACCGTGGGAATTTGGTGAGAAGTACGCACATGATTTAATCGGTAATTTTAACAACGGTTTATCAAGCTATATTGATTGGAATTTATTACTTGATACGCAAGGTGGACCTAATCACGTTGGTAATTACTGTAGTGCGCCGATTATTTGCGATGCAGTTAACCAAAGGATTATTTTTCAGCCATCGTATTATTTCATCGGACATCTTAGTAAATTTGTACCAGCTGGTTCGAAAAGAATTGCGCATAGTTCATTTACCAATAAACTAGAATCAGTTGCGTTTATCACTCCTGATGAGCAGGTAGTGGTAGTTGTCTTAAATTCGTTTGAGAAAGATATTCCAATAGTGCTTAAAGATGTTGCGAGTCAAGAAGTTGCTTCATTGGTGATTAGGAAACAATCAATTATCACATTACTTTATTAGTAGAGTGGCAGATATTATCTTTCACGACTTAAAGTAAAAAATACACCAAGGTATTTCACACTTGGTGTATTTCTTATGTGACTAGTTAAACACGATTTTATTATCCTGTGTTTCAACTAAGATAGTTTGCTCTGGCAGATAACTACCAGCCAAAATGGCTTTAGCCAATGGATTCTCAATATATTGTTGAATTGCACGTTTTAACGGACGCGCACCATACACTGGATCAAAACCAACCTCAGACAATAAATCTAACGCATCACTGCTAACTTGTAGATTAAGATCCATTTTAGCTAAACGTAACTCTAAGCGTTTAAGCTGAATCTTGGCAATCTGACGGATTTGTGCCTGATCTAGACCATGGAATACCACTACATCATCCACCCGATTGACAAATTCTGGACGGAAGTAATTTTTTAGCTCTTCCATAACTGTAGCTTTAATTGCTTCATACGGTTCGTGACTCATGCTTTGAATCTGTTGTGAACCAATATTGGAAGTCATTACCACTACTGTGTTGCTAAAATCAACTGTGCGTCCCTGACCATCAGTTAAACGTCCATCATCCAGTACCTGTAATAAAATGTTAAATACATCTGGATGAGCTTTTTCAACTTCATCTAACAGAATCACGCTATATGGTTTGCGACGAACTTGCTCGGTCAAATAACCACCTTCTTCATAACCCACATATCCTGGAGGGGCACCCACCAAGCGTGAGACACTGTGTTTTTCCATGTACTCGGACATATCAATCCGAATCAGATGATCTTCGCTGTCAAACAAGAAACCAGCCAAAGCCTTACATAGTTCAGTTTTACCCACCCCAGTTGGTCCTAAGAATAAAAATGAACCATATGGGCGATTGGGATCAGACAGACCAGAGCGTGAGCGACGAATTGCATCAGCAATCGCAGCAACTGCCTGATTTTGTCCAATTACTTTCTCATGGAGTTTATCTTCCATAAGGAGTAATTTATCTTTTTCACCTTGCATCATTTTTGATACTGGGATGCCAGTCGCGCGTGATACAACTTCGGCAATTTCTTCCGCACCAACTTCGGTACGTAGCAGCTGCATATGTTTATGCTCACCTTTTTCCGCTTGGTGAAGTCTGGCAGTTAATTCTGGTAGCTTACCGTACTCAAGCTCAGCAACTTTTTGCCAATCACCTTTGCGCTTATAGTTTTCAATTTCCGATTTAAGCTTATCAATTTCATCTTTAATTGATTGCGCACCTTGGATCATCGCTTTTTCATTATTCCAGATTTCTTCTAGATCTGCATATTCTTTGCCAAGGGTATTGATTTCCTCTTCAATAATTTCTAGGCGTTTTTTACTTGCATCATCTGATTCTTTTTTCACTGCTTCACGCTCAATTTTGAGCTGAATCAAACGGCGTTCAAGTTTATCCATAACTTCGGGCTTGGAGTCAATTTCCATTTTAATCTTAGACGCTGCTTCATCAATCAGGTCAATTGCTTTATCAGGTAGAAAACGATCTGTAATATAGCGTTGTGATAATTCAGCGGCAGCAACAATTGCTGGATCAGTAATCTCCACACCATGATGGATTTCGTATTTTTCCTGTAAACCGCGCAAAATTGCTATCGTGTCTTCAACGCTTGGCTCGCCAACCAATACTTTTTGGAATCTACGCTCTAAAGCTGGATCTTTTTCGATATATTTACGATATTCATCCAACGTAGTTGCGCCGATACAGTGCAATTCTCCACGAGAAAGGGCAGGCTTAAGCATATTACCAGCATCCATAGCACCTTCTGCTTTACCAGCGCCAACTAAAGTATGAATTTCATCAATAAAAATCAAGGTTTGACCTTCGTCTTGAGCTAATTCATTCAAGACTGCTTTGAGGCGCTCTTCAAATTCACCACGATATTTAGCTCCAGCCAATAATGAAGCCAAATCCAAAACCAGCAAGCGTTTATTTTTAAGCCCATCAGGAACTTCACCATTGACAATTCGTTGCGCCAAACCTTCGACAATCGCGGTTTTACCAACCCCCGGTTCACCAATCAAAACTGGGTTATTTTTAGTCCGACGCTGTAAAACCTGAATCGCCCGACGAATTTCATCATCTCGCCCAATAACAGGATCAAGTTTACCAATTCGTGCACGTTCAGTTAGATCTACTGTGTATTTTTTAAGCGCTTCGCGTTGTCCTTCCGAGTCTTGGCTATCGACCATTTGTCCACCACGAATGTCCATGATGACTTTATTAACTTCAGCTGTTTTTACATTGAATTGTTTTAAGATTCTACCCAGTTCTCCTTTATCCTCAAGAGCAGCCAGTAAAAATAACTCGGAAGCAATAAAATTATCCTGCAGCTTAACCGCAATTTTTTCAGTTATATTGAGTAAATTATTTAAGTCACGGGAAATGGTAATTTCGCCGCCAGTACCTGTTACTTTGGCAATTCGATTGATACTAGTCTGTAACTCTGCCTTTAGCGGATTAATATTTACGCCAACTTTTGCCAATACACTGGCAATTGTTGAGTTTTCTTCATTGAGCATTGCTAATAGTAAATGTTGTGGTTCAATATAAGCATTATCATGAGCTAGCGCCAAACTTTGTGCTTCTTGCAGAGCCGTTTGGAATTTAGTAGTTAATTTTTCAAAACGCATAATTTTCTCCTTCGCGTATCGATTATGTTAACCATTATATAGTGATAGAGAATTAGATTTCAATAGCTGAACTTGGTTATTTTAGATTTTTCTAAAATTATGACTAAACCACCAGCAAGAATGAAAGAGAAATGCTAAGACTAATATGTTTTTTATAGAGTGGATAAAGTTTTAACTACGTGTTCATGAGCATTATTCAACAATGGTTCACCATGAGCACTTAATAAATGACAGAAATTAAGTTCTTTTAAACCTAACAGTTCTGACTTATCAATCTGAGTTGCTTGCATCCATATCTCATTAACGGTAGCATAGCCAAAGAGTTTTTGCTTTTCATAAAGCTTTGCGGTAGAATCACTAAAAAATTCGTCTCTTGCTCGCCAATTTTTTATGCTATCACAAGTTACTAATATTCCATTGTTCTGGTTGATGTGTAAAATTGCTTCTGGGAATTTAGATGAAGCTAATGTAAATATTTTACAGTTATTAAATGGCATTAATCCATCAAGAGTTAGATTATAATCCGCTTTTCTATTGTTTTCATGCTCCATTCCAGCTAACGCCCATAACTTTGCATGATACTGATTAAGGTAAAAAGCATCATCTCGCCCGTGAAAGCTACCTATTCTAATAACATTTTCAATTTGGCCAAGAGAAGTTAACTCATCTAAACCTTCTTCAGTTAATCTAACTGTGTTGATAAGTGAAAGTTTACCTTGGTTACGAACAATTATCATATTGCGACTATGTTGTAAAGTTACACCCTCATACTGCGTAATATTGTTGCCTGTCACAAAGAAAATATCTGGAAAAATTTGTTTTATCTTTGAATGATGGCATGCGGAAAAGTGTTGAGACATTTAGATATTCCTCTGCATGATGATGTGTCAAGTTTCTATACAAAACACATCAAACTTAAATTAATTATCGAATAGATTTATTTAGCTAAATTATCACAATAAAAGAAATTGCCAAAACGATTACATTTTTGAGTTTGGGTCATCGTCATGATCTGATTATTTAAACTATCAGGGGCAATAGGCCATATATCGCCAATAATTGCAAAGACATTAACACAATTACTTTGATTGGCATTTTCTCCACCAAATGGCTGCAGTTGTGGGAAGTCACGATAATCTAGATGTTCTTCTTGGTATATTTAATAAATTGTTATTGTTGTTAGCGATAAAGCCGCAGAAATTATACACTATAGCTATCTAGAATTGGTGGTTTTTGAGTGCTTGCCAATTAGGTTTGATGATTGATGTTATTTAGTGTGATTGATTTAGCAAAAAGCGCAGTTGGTATTTCGAAAGTGTCGATATATAAATTTAAGCTATAATAGCGACTTGATTAATTATTGTGGTTTATAAGGTAGTCTATGTCTGAGTTACGTATTAAGAATTCTGTGCCGCTGGGGATTGCGTGGTTATGGGTAAAAGCAAGTTTTGCAACTTTTCGTGAAAAACCAATTCACTTTTTAGCTTTTGCCATTGCTTATATTTTATTTTCCTTGTTTCCTTTTTTTGGTGCTTTTTTGGCAGTATTTGTATTAGCGCGAATTTATTCAAGTGCCGATAAAATCTTTAAAAATGAAAATTTTGATGTCGCACTAAATTTAGGTGAATTTTTTCGTCAGCGTAATATATTGAGTTATGCGCTTTTCTGCATGGGATTTGACTTAGTTGCCATGTCTGCAATCAGTGAAACGTTGAATTCATGGGGTGTTAATACTGCAGGAATGAACCCAGCAACTATGAGTGATCCGCGAATACTATATTTATTAGTTGGTGTTAGTATTTTTCGTCATGTATTTTTTGGAATCTCACTGGTTATTGCTAGTTTTAATCCTGAAATAAAGGTTTTGCAATCATTGGTACTTAGTTGGAAATTTATGCTTAAAAATTTAGTGGTGCTGATTTTTGCATTATTCTTATTATTACCATTTTTAGTTATTCCTCTTTATCTGAGTGTGCTTTTAGCAGTATCTATTAATAATATTGTAATATTTAGCTTTGCGGCGCTGATAATGTTAATTGTTATTTTGCTGTTTATCAGTGTGACGGCGATTTTTAGTTATAAACTGTATCAAGATGGATTTACCAATGAAGAATAATCAGGTGCTAATAGTTCAGCGAGTTAAAGTCAGTTATTTTTTACGCTGGATTATTACTGGTGCAGCATCTTTGTGGCTCAATCCGTGGCGCTTGCTTTTGCTTAGTGCGGCTTGTTTATCCTTGTTCGGATTAGGACTTTTTGCTGGTAGTATTTTACAAAGTAACTTTGTGATCGTAACGATTGCATCATTATGCTTGAGCCTGATTTTCCCACTACTTTTATCGTGCTTGGCTATTGCCGAGTTCAAGCAGAGTCGGCATGAAGAATTACAATTTAAAGTAATCTTTCGTGAATTTTGGCAAGGCACTAATCTGCGATTGGTAATTGTCTATGCGCTATTGGTATTATTGGTTTCATTAAGCTGTAGTTATTTATTGTATCAGTTACCTGAATATCAAGCGGTACTTAGTTATATTTTAGAAGCTACATTAGCATTGTTACAGATCGTTATGTTAATTGCCATTCCAGCAAATATTACTTATCAAGGTAAACCTTTTCATGCTTTGGCATATGGTTTGTGTGCATTTGGTGTAAATTTTATTCCATGTATGTTATTTTTGCTAATAGTATTTGTGATACTATTTGCAGCTATTGCAGTGGCTAAACTAGTAGCATTATTAATTGGTACATGGGCATTAATTATTTATGTATTGGAATTATGGCTGTTTGTGACTTGGCTGGGATTAGCTTCGGCGAAAATGGCACGAGATTTATTTGTGGTAGATGCATAAGATTAAATTTTTACGCGGTGGGAATATGAAGATAATAATTAACGAATTAAAAACTGAAGCGATAATCGGTTGTTATGATTATGAACGTAACCAAAAACAGCCACTAGTGATTAATTTAGAGCTAGAACTAGGAAACTGGAATTATCAAGATGAATTAATCCACACGGTCAATTATGCCGAACTATGTCAATTAATCCGTGAGTTAACGCAAGCTAGTAAATTTTTATTGCTGGAGAGTTTAGCGCATTATTTAGTTGATGAATTATTTATGCGCTATTCACAGGTTAAGCAAATTAAGATCAATGTAAGTAAACCCGATGTATGTACAGCAGAGAACTGTTTGATTCAAGTCGAGTATTCCCAAGCCAGAGCATATAAAATAGCTTTGGCGTTAGGCTCAAATCTCAATAATCCACAGCACCAGCTAATCAGTGCTATTGAGTTTTTAAGTAAAATTGTCAGTGAGATAAAAGTAGCACCATTTTATAAAAGCTCACCACAGGGTTTTAGCGAGCAAGATGATTTTTATAATACTTGTATTAGCGGTGTTACCACGCTTGAACCGCAAGAGCTATTAATTGCTTTGAAAAAAATTGAAAAACGCATGGGAAAATCAGAGCAATTTACCAATGGTCCGCGGATTATTGATTTAGATATAATCTTGTTTGAGAATCAAATAGTGCGTGGATTGTTTTTACAGATTCCTCATCCACGGATGCATGAGCGCGATTTTGTTTTGCAACCACTGGCTGAGATTGAGCCGAATTGGCGTCATCCCAAACTACAATTGAGCATCAAAGAATTACTGGCTAATTTACAACCCAATCAACAATTTATTCTGCAGCAAGTAATGTAATGTTTTTGTATCTCTTATCAACTAACTCAGTTCAGGAACTAAGAGCGACACTACGCCAAATAAAGCTAGAGCTTAGCTATGTAAGCTATTATTCTTTGACAAATAAATTTTACTTATTAATCCAAACCCATCAGCCAATCCCAAATAAAGAACAATTTACACCTCCCTTGGAGAGCAATAATCTCACTATTCCTGAGCTAGTTTTGCAGTCGTGGGCATATAGTGAATTAGTGCAAGATATAAATTGGCTTAACTATGAGCAAAAGGCACAAACGAGTCATAATGGTTGTAGCTTGTTTATTGGTGATGTCGAAGTAAAACGTTCTTTTTTACCTCTATCTGAATTAATGTTGATTATTAATCAAACCCCAGACTCTTTTTCTGATGGTGGTAAATATCACCAGCAAATTGATAAAATAATTGAAGAGTTAGAACCAGCATTAGCTGCAGGAGTTGGTATTATTGATGTGGGGGCAGAATCCACTCGTCCAGGAGCTAAAGCTCTAAACTCTACCCAAGAAATCAAACGCCTAGAACCATTACTGGTGGTTTTAAATCAACTCAAATCATGTTACTCATTTAAGTTAAGCTTGGATAGCTTTCGTGCAGAAACGCTGCTGCACTTTTTACCTTATTTGGATATTGTTAATGATGTTTCTGGTAAGCTGGATTCTGATTGTTTACGCCAAATTAAAGATGCTGGTAAAAGTTATGCTTTTATGCATAGTTTGACTATACCCGCTAATCCGCAGATTGTCCTAGATGCTAATTGTGATCCTTGTGTTGAAATTTTGCAATGGGCAGAGAGCAAACTTGAGCAACTTCTTAGTCTTGGATTTACACATAATCAATTAATCTGTGATCCGGGGATTGGTTTTAATAAAACTACGGCACAATCATGGTATTTGTTACGCAATATTTCACGCTTGCAAAATTTGGATGTCGAATTACTAGTCGGGCATTCACGCAAACGCTTTTTAGATAAAGTGACGCTTTCAGAATATGCGGGGCGAGATAGCGAAAGTGCTACGGTGGCTAGTTTTTTAGCGACTCAGAGCGTTGACTATATTCGTATGCATGATTATCGTGAGTATTTTAAATTAGCTAAAACCAATAACCAGTTAGAACGTAGATATTTTGGAGTAGCAAGCAAATGAATCAACAGCAAATTCTTGATGAACTAGCCAACTTAAACCCTCCGCAAACTGAATTTAATGCCAATGCAATCAAAAAAGCCTTGCAACTATGCGATGAACCACAGCATAAATATAAAGTAATTCATATTGCTGGGACTAATGGCAAGGGTTCGACGGCTGCCTTTCTTGAAGCTGCTTTATTGGCTGCAGGCTATCGGGTAGGGAAGTACACTAGCCCATATATTCACTGCTTGAATGAGTGCATCTTGCTAAATCAACAGCAAATTAGTGATAATGATCTCGCTAATTTATATCTGGAGCTTAAAGAACTATTAAAACCTAGCTCAATTGTGCTTAGTTCCTTTGAAATGCTGACGCTGATTATGTTTGTTTATTTCGCTCGCTGTGGAATTGAATATTTGGTTCTGGAAACTGGGCTTGGTGGTCTAGATGATGCAACGAATGTAGTCGATAGCCAATATAGTGTTATTACCAATATTGCGCTGGAGCATACTCAGTGGTTAGGAAATAGTTTGGCAGATATTGCACGACACAAGGCTGGAATTATTCATCATGGTAAGGCGGTGATTGCTGATACTACGCCAGAATTAATTGCTGCAGTTAGTGCGCGCTCGAATAATTATGTTAATGTGCTGGAAAAATATAATTATCATAGTGAACTTGACTCATCTCGTTTTATTATGCGCTTATGGTTTGCTTCCAAAGGAAATGATATACTCAACCCGATTCATCATCCTCGGTCGTTGATTTATTCCTCACCTACTATGTGTAGGCTTCGTCATAAATCGCCTACTAGTATTTCCACACGCGTGTGTTCGAATCAGTTTGAGTATAGTAAATATGTAGAGCTGGGTTTATTCGGGTATTTTCAGGCACGTAATTTTTTAGCTGCCTATGAAGTATTGCAAGATATTGGCATTAGCGATACAATGATTTTTGCTGCAGCCAAAACGGTCAAATGGTCGGGGCGCTTGCAATTATTACAAAAATATCCGCAAATTATTGCCGATGCTTCACATAATGCTGATGGCTGTAGAGTTCTGGTTCAGTCTCTAGAAAAGTTCATTAATCCTGCTGATTGTGTAGTAATTGCTTCGGTTTTACGTGATAAAGATCGTGGTAAGATGCTGGAACTTTATGCTAAACTGGCAACTACTTTGGTGGTTTGTAATCTTTTTGATCAGCCTCGCGCAACTCCTGCACGGGAATTAGCAAAATTAGCCTATGGTAAATTTGAGCAAATTCATGTGTATAATTCACCATTAACTGCGCTAGCAGCAGCCAAACGAATGAAAAAGAAATTTATTATTATCAGTGGGTCAACTTATTTGTTAAAATATTTTGTTAAATAAGTCCAAAGAGGGATAAAAATGAAGGAATACGATTATCAGCTAGGGATGAGGACTAATCAGCTCCTGATTCAGCAAAATCTGGAAAATCAGGTTGATTTTAGCAAAGTTGCCAAGTGTCAGGATACTGCGTATCAAGAGTTGATTAAGACTAAATTTGCAGAAGTATTAAATTTGCTCGGCTTTGCGACAAGTGGGGGCGAAAATTATAATACTTCCAAACGTGTAATTGATCTTTATCTACAAGAACGTTTTTGGGGCTTAGATTATCATAGGTTTCCCACCTTTGCGATGATGCCCAATGAATTCAACTACCATGAGCCATTGATTGCCAGTAATATAGTATTTCAAACCAGTTGTGAACACCATTTGGTAGCAGTCAAAGGGCGGGCGGTAATTGCCTATATCCCTAAAGATTATTTGGTTGGTCTTGGTAAACTTAACCAAATTTTACATTTTTTTGCGGCACGCCCACAACTGCAAGAGCGTTTAACTAAACAAGTGTTTGTGGTGCTTCAGGAATTATTAGCAACTGAGGATGTAGCAGTGGTACTTAAAGCGCAACATGATTGTATGAATAATCATGGAATTATCAATGACGATACTTGGCATAGCAGCTCTCAGTTTGGCGGTAGATTTAAGCTAGACTCAGCACTCCAGTTGCAATTGAGTGCAGATATTACGCATAAGACGTACTAATCCAATCATATAATCAGTATTAATAACTGATGAGTATTAGTTAATAAGGGTAATATGAAGTCAAATAAACTATCTTATATTATGGGTGGTCTTGCAGGCATTTTATTAACGGTAAGTGCTGCACTCTGGAATAACTATTTTGCGCCAGTTTCTGTTTATCCTAAAGTGACATCTGGCATACTTCATATAATAGGTCTGGATAAGTTAAATAAGTTAGCATTTTTTACTGCGAACAGTGGAGGAGCTTCTTATCATGGACTATTTGGATTTCAAACTTTTTTTATTATAGGTATACTATTAGGGGCATTCTTTGCATCACTTGCTAGTGGCAAGTTTAAGATTTCTAGTGAAGTTCCTGAGTTATTTAAGTTACGATTTGGTGAACAGCGTAAGCGTCTTCGATTTGTAATGGCGTTTTGTGGTGGGGTCGTTATGAGTATTGGAGCGATGTTAGCTTCTGGCTGTAGTATCTTTTATGGTATTTCGGTTTTTGCAAAATTTGATGCTGCTGGAATTGTTACATTTATTGCTTTTTATCTTGGTGGAGTTATGGTAAATTGGTTTATTTATCGCAGGAGGAGTTAAATGATGATGGCTCTTGCTGGGTTACTCACCGGAATAATAATGGGTGTTTGTTTATATTTTGCTAAGATGTTAAAGTACGATGAGCAGGTTGGCTCAATGATATTCAAAAAAATGACGTTGCTAAAATTTTATATGGCAGCTCAGCTCACTTCTCTGGTGTCGTTAAGTGTACTTCGTGTATTTGGTCTTATAAGCGTTTCATTTGGTGCATTTAATTGGCTAAATGCAATAATTGGTGGTCTTATTTTCGGTATCGGTTGGGGTACTCTTGGTTATTGCCCAGGTACTTGCAGTGGGGTTATCGGTACGGGAAAAATTGATGGGATTTTTGGTGCTCTAGGTATTTTGGTGGGGAGTTTAATTTTTGCCTTTTTTTATCCTTTAGTTGCTGAGTTTAGCAGGCATTTTGTCACTACACAAATTGGGGTATCTGATCCATTCTGGTTGATGGCATTGTCTTTAATGGTTGTAGTGCTGTATTTACTAATTTTTCGTTCTTTTGAACGGCATAAACTATGAACACTTATCTTATAACTATTGACAAACATAAATAATCAGCTCTAGTATTCTGTGGTTCTTAGAACGTTAAGAAATTTATTAATAGTTTCCTACCTTGTTGAGTAGTAATGGATTCAGGGTGAAATTGTATACCATAAATAGGTAATTTTGGATGATGAATTGCCATAATTTCACCATTATTTGTTTCTGCACTAACCAGAATCTCTTTACCTATGATTGATGTATTTTCAATTAACAATGAATGATAACGAGTCACCTCAAAGCTTAACGGCAGCTTATCAAAAATTGCACTATTCTGATTGTGAGTAATTGTACTTATGATTCCATGACAAATTTGTTTAGCGGTGACTATTCTTGCGCCGTATATTTCGGCAATTAATTGATGCCCCAAACAAATTCCCAAGGTAGGAATGTTCTGCTTTATTGCTTGTCTGATTAATTCTTTGCTAGCAATCAATTCGGTATCGCTGGGATGTCCAGGACCTGGTCCGATAATTATGTGACTAGGCTTAATTTCAGCTAATGTTGTACTATTAATCTGATCGGTTTTAAGCATGCAATATTCAGGCACAATCGCGCGACAATAATCTGCAATCATCTCACTAAACGAGTCATAATGATCAATTATTAAGAGCATTGTTAGCTCCATTACGGATCAAATTACAGCGTATCATTCCACGTACATCATTGCATAAATAAACTGCCGTAGCTTCATATAACATTTGCTCAGTAATTGGTTGTTCGCTGATTTTTTTCTCACGCAGTAAATTAGCACGATAAATTCCGCCAAGTAGTCCTTGATTAATCGGCGAAGTTAGCCATTCTCCACGATATTCAATAATCACATTATGATAACGCGCTTCGGTAATAATGCCATTACGGTTTATAAAAATCAATTCATCAACTCCTTGCGATTTGTAATCACTATCAAGCTGAGTATAAACTCCGCGAGTAATGGTACTATCGCTTTTATGACAAAATAAGTCATGGCGACTATCTATTTCGACTGGAGAGAGCATCACGGTTAAAAACTCTGGATTTTCAGCAATCAGAGTATGTTCAATTTTTACTTCACCGCAATGATTTAATTCGAGACGTAATTTATAACGCTGATCGGTTGAAATATTTGATTTTATATACTCTTGGATCGATGCTCTGATTTTGTCTATATCACAATTAAAAATTAGCTTATCAGCAGAGCTTTTTAGGCGGGCTAAGTGTTGTTCCAGATTAATAATCATGCCATCTTTAATCAGGAATGATTCAATCAGATTAAAGTCAGGCTGATAAAATTTACGCACAAAGCGTAGCTTAGTCATAATTTCTTGCCACTCTTCTGTCGCGTTTGATTGAACGGTGATTCCGCCACCAACTCCCATCTTAAATTGCTTTGGACAAGTAGATTCCGAGCTAAGCGTGCGAATTGCTACGTTAAACTGCATATTGTTATTTGGTAAAATGTAACCAATCGCGCCAGTATAAATATCGCGTGGATAATTTTCAATTTGCTCAATCAACTGCATGGTACGAAGCTTAGGAGCTCCAGTAATTGAGCCACACGGGAAAAGCCCTTTGATGATTGTTGCAAAATCTGTTGCGTTGTCAATAGTTCCTTCAATTGAACTAGTCATTTGAAATAAACTCTGATATTCTTCAATAGCGAATAAAGTTGGTACTTTAACTGAGCTAGTCTGGCAAAATTTGGCTAAGTCATTGCGCAGTAAATCGACGATGATTAAATTCTCGGCACGGTTTTTGGCATCACTACTCAAAAAATTACGCTTGATTTTATCTTCTTGTGGCGTATTTCCACGCTGAATTGTTCCTTTCATTGGACGAACGCTAATCGTAGAATCAGTTTTTTTAAAAAATAGCTCAGGAGAAATGGAAATAGTCGTTGTTGGGTCAAATGGCAAATATGCAGCATAGCGAACTGGGTGGCTGCGACTTAGCTGGTAATACAGATTAAATGGATTAATTGATTCTTGCGTAGAGATATTCAGCGGTGCAGTTAGATTTAATTGATAAGTATTGCCCAATTGTAGTTGTTGTTGTACTTGTTCAAATCTTTGCTGATATTCGTCATAGTCAGAAGCTAGTTCGAGGTAGTTAAATTTAATCAGGGGATTATCTTGGCTAAGCTCTGGTCGTAATTGGATTAAATCCTGTGCAGCAAATTTTTGAGCATGAGCAAATGCAACAAAATGCAGAAGTGGCTGAGTGCTGGTAGCTAGCTTTAGCTTGGAATAAATAGCACTTGCTGCATGATAACTAATATAACCAGCAATATAAAAACCTTGAGCCCGATAACACTCAATTTGCTCCAGCGCAATATCAAATTCATGTTGACTATGCGCGATGATTTCAGCTCTTGGGTCACTAAAATAGTAGCTGGTAGTTTGAGATTGATTCAGGCAGTCTTCAAAAATGGCAAATTTCATGTATTCGATATATTCAAAATTTATCAAAGATGGTTATTATTGCGGCGATTATATCAAAAACTTTAGAGATTAGGCGAGTTTTTGGGAGTGCTACGTAAGATTGTTCGTTCATCTTCCTGCCAAAACTACAATTGGATATATGCGTAAATAAGATATAATACCGTATACTCAGAGTGTTACCATGGAGGTAAAAAAGTGGGGAAATTTTTAAGCCCCTAGGTGATAAAACCCGTGTAGAAATACATGTATCTAATTTCAACCTTTCATGCCACCTCAAAAGTTGGAGTCGACAGATTTGATAATTGAACCTAAACTAAAGATTATGAAATGAATAATAAAAAATTAAATCATTTATGCTTACTTCTGTTAAGCATTACTTTAGTAGCTTGTAATGGCGGAGGGGGCAATAGCGGTAGTGGAGGTAGCAACACAGCTATTTCTGGTAGTGTAGCCTCGCTGCAGTTTATCCAACCATATGAATTGGCGAGTTTTGAAAGTACGCCTGGTAATGGTTATGTAGTAGTGAGTAATACCGATGAAAGCAGAAGCGTAAATAATATTGTTTATAGTCTAAATTCGGTAGTCGGTGGAGCTTCAAAGATTAGTATTGACAGTGCGAGTGCTGAAAGTTGTGCGATGATAGAATCAATGGGAAACTGTATCTTAAAACTCAATCTGGAATCTGGAGCATATGGTGGCAGCTTTGTATTGGGCGCAAATAATAATAGTGCTTCAATTTTGAATAATTTGAAACAAATATTTTCTTCAGCTACCAAGAAATTATCAAAAGCACCAATTGGAATAAATCAAGTAGCGACGACAACGACCAGCGGGATAAATGGAATCAAATTATTTTATTATCCCGTGATAAATGATAATACAGTAATGTTAGTCATAACTGGTTCGGTATTATCAAATAAAGTTGGAGTATTTAATAGTGCAATTTTACTTGATGAGAATAACATACCATTAGCCGCGCAGAAAGTACTAAGTGCTAATCTTGGAAATGGCTTTGTAAGTCTTAAACAAGGTGATAGTTTTAGTATATTAATCCCAGCACCTACAGATCTTCATTCATTATCATTTAAATTGCGAATATCAGAAATATCAGTAGATAGCACGGTAAGCAATAATTCAACATCTGCAACGATTAATACAATAAGCACTGTAAGTAATCAGGCTATTTTATATAACTATCCATCTTCAATTGCCTTAAACCCAGCAAATACAACTCAAACACAAGTTGTGGCAAATCTAGGCAGTTTATCTGCAACCTCCTATATGGCAAGTAGCAGTAATCCCTCAATTGCTACAGTAAAAGAGTCGCCACTATCGTCATTAAAAGCAATACAAAATAATAATGATTTAAAAGTAAATGTGCCAACAGAAAGCTCGACAAGCTATACAGTATCATTAACCAATCCATCATCAGTATCAAATGCTTTATTCAATATAAATCAAAGCTACAATAACGGTAAGACAGAGATAATATCGAGCATAGATGGGAGTGTTTCAAGTGGTTCATGGCCAACTCCTGCACCTACACCTGCACCAGTAGTCAAATATATTTTTGTAACTGAAAGTTCAACAAATGGTGCATTTGGAGGCTTTAGTCAAGCTGATGATTTTTGCAATATGGATGTTAAGATATTTAGTTATCCAAATGAATTAGCTAATTCTAATTTTAAGGCTTTACTAAATGGTAATAACTCTACAACGGTTGGTACAATCTATAAAAATCTTGCAGGAGAAGAAATTGCTACTGCTACGACAAACAATCTAGTCGTGGTGAATGATAGTCTTATTAGCCCAGTAGGGAATGAATCTGGTAGTGTTCATGTGTTCGCTGCTGCTTGGACTGGACTTGCCCGGACTGGCGTGCCTGCAGCTAATTGTAGTGGATGGACATCTTCTAGCAATAGCGAGTCTGGGACTGTTGGTTTTGTCCTTGAGACGACACCTTCTTGGGCTGCATACAGCTCCGAGGTCTGTAGTGGTTCATCATTTCGACTGATGTGCGTACAACAATGATGTACCATATAGCTAAAGTAGCGATGTGGTACAGGGATAAATAATACGATAATTTTATTATTTGAGAAGTTCCTGTAGTTTTTCATACAGAGCCTCTATTTTAGGCAGCAATAACTTTAAATCTTCTAAAATATTGTAAATTGGTGGCAGTAAATAAACTATATTGCCAATCGGGCGTAAGTGTATTTCTAAATCTTTTGCAAGTGATACAACTAGTTTTATTTGTTTAGGTGGTAAGTTTAATTTCCACGCTGCAATTGCACCAATTGCTCGTGCGTTGCTTATGAAGGTGAAGCGTTGTTTGAGTTTAGTATTAAATTCAATTAAAATTGTTTCTGCTACGCGAACATTGGCGAGAATGTTTGAGTTTTGGAGTAAACTGAGATAATCAACTGCCACGGCAGCAGCCAAGCTATTGCAGCTATGGGTATGTGAGTGCGGGAAAATTTGCTTGTGCTTACGATAAATATCGCTTATTGAACGATTAACTACGACACTACTCATCGGAATACTACCCGCGGTTAAATGTTTGGCAAAACAGACTAAATCTGCTTCGATTCCCAATAGTTCCTTGCTTACTGAAAAATAGCCTAAACGACCTAAGCCAACCATGATTTCATCAGCGATAATATGTATGCCATGAGCACGCGCCAGATTAATTAACTTGCATAAATAATCGCGGCTGATAATTTTAAGCCCAGCAGCACCTTGAGCGATTGGTTCAATAAGTAGTGCAGTGATTTGTGAAGCATGTTGATTAAAGAATTGCTCCAATTTATCGCTATCAAACTGTGCGTTATCCCACGCTGGATCTTCTGGTGAGTCAACGTAAACGATATCTTCAATAAACAAATTTTGACTAATTAATGCTTGATAATTCTGAGTGTAATTAGCGATACCGCATACACCAAGCGTAAAAATAGTTTCACCATGATACGCTCCAGATAATGCGAGATATTTATAGCGTTTAGCCTCACCCTCCAAAACCCGTGTTTCATAACTTAATTTCATAGCAATTTCAATTGCACTACTGCCATCACTGGCATAAATTACCTTGTCCATTTGGGTGAAAATACCAACTAGCAGAGTTGATAGCTGTTCAATCGTTGCGTTATAGGCATTGGCGGGCAAATGATGTTCAAATATTTTTAGCTGCGCTTCCAAACTTTTTTTGATTAGTGGATGGCGATGTCCTAATGGCTTACACCACCAACTAGAAATGGCATCATAGAGCTTTTGACCATCACGAGTATAGAGATACGAACCTTCTGCTGCAATGATTTGTAATGGGTTTTCGCTATCTGGTGTAGCTGCGGGTAACCAGGTGTGGATTAAAGGCATGGGAAGAGCTCCATAAAAAATTTAGTAGTTTGTGTAGTTTGCTGATAAGGAATCTCAGCAAGCAGCGGTGCATCTAGTGCTTGTGATAGATAATCAATATTTTGTGAGTAATACTCCATCTGTGGATCAATTTGATTGGCAATCCACCCGACGAACTTTAGTCCTCGTTGTTTAAGAACCGCGGCAGTTAATAGCGCATGATTGAGGCAACCTAATTTCATTCCGACAACTAAAATAATTGGGTAGGGTGAGAGTTGCAATAAATCCAAATAAGTTTCATCTTGATTGAGCGGAACCATAACTCCGCCAACGCCTTCGATAAAAAGATAATCAACATCAAGCTGAGTATTTTCGATAAATGTATTGACACTATTTGCGTCCAGTCGATAATTTTCCAATTCTGCGGCAATGTGTGGTGCAATTGGTGGAGTAAAGGTAATTAGGTTAATTTGTTGTGGCGTAAGCTGATAGTTAGTAGCTGCCAGTAGCTGTGCGATATCTTCGTTAATTGCGCTGTTTGGCATAGTTCCACTGGCAATCGGTTTAAGTGCCGCGACTTTGTGCTGAGACCGAATTAGATATTGCATGAGTTGCACCGTAGTATGCGTTTTACCGCTTGAGGTATCGGTTCCGATGATATGAAATTTATGCATTAATTACTCCATTTTATTAGCAGTTACCATTAAATGTAAATGCTTACCCATAACTGCCACAATATGCTGTAAGAGTTAGGAACAAGGCGACGTAGTGTACATGAGAAGTACATGAGGAGCCTTGTGACGAAGCTATTACTGCATAAGGTGAGCAGTTACCATTAAATAATGATAACTAAGAGCAAATCCATCCTTATCACGTGGATAAATTTGCTCTAGTTTATTTATGGTAGATTTACCACCTAAGCCATTGCGTTGTGCCGCGGGTAGTGAGGTTCCACTTTTACCAAAATGCCGAAATAAGCTTAAAATATCGCTGAAATGAAAAGTTTCACACCATGGCTGTTGATTGTTTATTATAAAACCAGAATTAACCAACAAATCTTGATATTTTGTGCTGCTCAAAAAATCTAAAGTATGTTTTTGAGTATCAATATTAGCAAAACTATCGATCAACTGATTTAAACTTGGCTTAATTAAGGTTGTGAAAACTAAAACACCATTGGGTTTGAGAATGCGGTTAATTTCGCCAAATACTTTTTGCTTATTTTCTGGCCATTGCAACATTAAATTAGAAATAATCAGATCAACCGAGTTATCTTTTAGGGGAAGATAAGCTGCATCGGCATTTATTGCGGGCATCAGATGATTTTGCCTGAGCATGGCACGACTGAGATCCAGCGAAATAATCAAATTTGATGGTGTACTTACTTGATGATTAAATGTTCCTGCTCCAGAACCGAGATCAAGAATGATTTGCTCTGGAGAATTAAGGTAATTGCTCATCTGTGCGACTAATTTTTGTGCGGTGGTATTTTGCAGTTTAGCAAGCTTAAGGTAATTCGCCGCGGCGCGATCAAAATTTTGCTGGACTAACTTAAGCTTATTCATGGGAAATTACTTCAAATATGCATTGCAGATAATCAGGATTCATCCGTAAATGAGTTGAATTAGTAATTATTTTGCAATTGGTATACTCAAACTGATTCGAACACACGCGTGTGGAAATACTAGTAGGCGATTTATGACGAAGCCTACACGTAGTAGGTGAGGAATAAATCAACGACCTAGGATGATGAATCTGATTGAGTATATTTTGTGTTGGATTGGGAATTAGGGAGTCAGTCGCGCTATTAATCCATACAATCCGTGCTGCAAATTTTTCGGCAATCGGGCGCAAGTCACTTAGCTCAATTAATTCTAGCCAAATCATAAGCGTGCCATGATTAGCGGCTAAATTTTGCCATTGCAGTGCGTCTTTTTTATCAATACTCTCAGGAAAAGCCGCTAGAGTAGTAAAATAGTTAGCAAATTCTACTAGTGGTTGTTTCTTCAGCCGTTGGCGCAAACGTTGCAGATTAGTGTTGCTAATTCCCTGCCAATTCTCTTGTGCCATAAAACATGGGGTTGAATTTAACATGACTAATTTGTGAATATTCTCTGGTGCTAATTGCAATAGTGTTAATGCCAATAAACCGCCACAAGAATAAGCGATAATTTGAATTTTTTGTTTGTCGCAGAGATATTGACTGATAATAGTTTGTGCTTGAGACTGAAGCGTAAACTCTGGTGGCAGCTGATTAACATCTATGTAGTGATAGTTTTTAAGTTGACTGGTGATAAATTCTAATGGTTTAGCAGATAGTACGAAACCGCCAATTAGTAAGGTAGTTACGGTGCTCATTGATGATATTTTCCTGCCAGAGTAGCCACTAATTTAGCTATGTCGTCGTAAGTATGCGTGCTAGTTAGTGAGATACGGAGTCTCGGTGCATTTTTTGCAACCGTTGGATATGCGATTTTGCCGACTAAAATTTGTCTATCCAATAAGTGTTGGTGCCGCAGATTTAATTGGCTAAGGTCATTCAGCATAACTAATTGGATAGCTGAGATATTTTCTTCTGCTTGATAAATATTTATCCCAGAAGTAAGTGCAAATTGTTTAAAAGTTGCAATATTTTGAGCTAATTTATCACGTAATTGTATACCTTCGTCACTTTGAATAATTGCTAATGCTGCATTACTAACCGCAGCTTGCGCAGGTGGCAACATGGTACTAAAAATCTGACTGCGCACGCTATGGCGTAGATAATAAATGAGTGCTGCATTGCCGACAATAAAACCACCGTGGCTGGCAAAAGCTTTACCAAGTGTTCCAATATATAAATCTACCTGACGATGATCGAGTCCTTGTTGTTCTAGTGTTCCATAACCGGATTGTCCCAGCGCGCCAACCCCATGTGCATCATCGATAATTAATAAAATCTGCTGCGGCAATTTTTGCTTTAACTCTAGTAACTGTGCCAGATAATTGCAGCTACCATCCATGCTGAAGCTGCCTTCGCATAAGATTATATGCAACTTATTGCGATCTGCTTCAATAGCATAAACCATTGAAGAGATTTGAGCTGGTGTAAAAGTAGTGAATTTAGCTTTAGCAAGTAAAATTCCATCAATATGTGAAGCATGACTATTTTTGGCAAACCAAATATGAGTGTTGCTATCAGCTAATGCACTAAATAAACTTACATTGAGTTGATAACCACTATTAAACAGTAAACAATCCGCAAAACCTAACCAAGCAGCTAGATTGGCACTTAACTTTGCATGTTCTTGGCTATAACCGCTCATAGATGGTGCACCAGTACTAGCACTGCCATAACGTGTCGCTCCATCCTGTAATGCTTTAATTAAACGTGAGTCGCCATTTAAACCCAGATAGTCATTGCTGACAAAATTAAGCAGCTTTTGCTCGGTTAATTGTAAATAACGTTGGTTATATTCAGACTTAGCGCGCCAAGTACGCAAATTAGGAAGCTGTTGCGTTTTTTCTTGAATAAATTTATCCCAGCTGAGCATTATTACTACCTAATTTAGCCAGTAACTCTAAATCAGCATGGCGCGCATTATTTGGTGCAGTCAGTAATTTATCACCATAAAAAATTGAGTTAGCTCCAGCTAAAAAACATAATGCTTGCTCAAGTTCACTCAATTGATCGCGACCTGCCGAGAGCCTGATTCGTGTAGTTGGAAATAAAATCCGGGTTGTTGCAATCGTACGCAGTAGTTCAAACTTGTCCAAATCAGCTACTTCGGCTAATTTAGTCCCAGCGATTTTTACCAGCATATTGATTGGAATCGAGCTTGGTGCGTAGGGGAGAACTGTCAGAGCATGAATAAAACTAATCCGATCGTCTTGTGATTCCCCCATGCCAAGGACTCCACCGCAGCAGACCTTAATCCCGGCTGCACCAACATGATTAATCGTATCCAGACGATCATTAAAGGTGCGACTGGTAATGACTTGAGAATAATATTCAGGCGAAGTGTCAATATTATGATTATAGTAATCCAGCCCAGCTTGTTTGAGAGTCAGAGCTTGCGCTTCAGTTAAGCTACCTAGCGTGGCACAGGTTTCTAAGCCGTGTTTTTTAATTGCGGCGATATATTCACAGCTGCGCCCAATAGCGGCTGAGGTTGGATTTTTATAAGCAGCACCCATGCATATTCGTTTAATCCCACGCTCCTTGGCGGACTTGGCAATTGCTTCAACTTCGCTAACTGGCAGCAATGGATTAAGTTTAATCTCGCTCTCGCTTTGATTACTTTGAGAACAATAAGCACAGTCCTCAGGGCAGCCACCAGTTTTGACACTGATTAATTGACACATTTCAATATCGTTACTTTTAAAATTATCTTTTTGTACCTGTGCTGCTTGGTAGATTAACTCTAAAAAAGGCTGTTGATATAATTTTTGGATCATAGCTAAATTATTCGCTTGCAATATGTTATCCTTATATATTTTTATTAAATTCTATAAAATAATAAATAATCGAATATTTTGAATGTTATTTTCTATAGGGCAATATAATACGTGAGAATAAATTCAATATGTATCATATTATTCGTAAATAATATTTAAATACGTATATTATTTATATATTCGAATTTATTATAAAATATGGTGGTATCTTATATTTATTGTAATAGTCTGTATATGAAGATTAATTGATCTGTGAAGTTTAAATATTGTGTGTTATCATCTCTGGTTTATGCTTTTGTTGTATTGTGGTTAAATTTTCATGATTAAATATGAAGCATAGTACCTACAGTAGGCAGATTAAAATAAAACAAATTTATTATAATTTTTTGATGATTGAAAGAGGGTAACTTTATGAAACTATTTATTATACATGTTGGCTATTACGATTATGAGGTTGGTATGTACGAGCTTCATTCTCAATTTTTAATAGCCGCAAAAACTGCTGCAGAAGCAAAAAATATAGCAATTAACAAACCAATATATAAAGCTAAAAATATGCACATTGATGGTGTTCAAGAAATAAATCAGATTGATGGCTACTCTATTGATTTGAAGCCAACTTTAGATAATTTAGAGAATAAGGTATATAGCTACAAGGAAATTAAGGATATGTAGTTTGTAATCATTCAAAGTGGGTGGGTGTTATTTTTGTTATTAGTTTGCATGTAATGGTCTTATGTGTTAGAATGGCGTGCGTTTGGGGTTTTGAATGGTGTTTGTATTACACCTTATGCCCTGAATTAATTTAACTTTTTAATAGAAGGAATAATCATGACAACACTAAATCATGCAAGTAAAACTACTCCAGTAACTAATTTAGAAAACACAATTGCGTTAACTTTGGATATGACTGAAGAAGATAAACGTAGATCATCTATTCAAAATATGGTGAAAGATGTTGAAAAAAATGCAGAAGCATTGGTTGATTAATTGCACTGGAATGACATTAATTTATAAATCTGAGTAGTTTCAGGTGTATACTAAAAATGCGGTTGTATTTTATAATACAGCCGCATTTTTTTATATTAGCTTGTTTTGGTTAAATAATTCATATAATATTATTGAATAATACTTGTGCTATAAACATTGCCGCCTTGAGTTGCTGCGTAAATTATTCCTGAAGCTGTAGTAATAGAGTTGGCATACCAACCATCAGGCATTCCACCGCCGCCTACTAATTGCCATGGTTGGTTAATAGATGCAGCATAAATATTTCCGTTATTGGTAGCAGCATAAATTAATCCATTGGTGGATAAATTAATTGAAGTAACTGAACCATTATCGGGTAGGCTTCCCCCGCCAAATACACTCCACGAGCTGTTGCCGGTACTTAAATAAACATTTGCATTTGAAGTCGCGGCATAAACTTGATTGTTAGATGAAATGGCTAACGATGTTACAACGCCATTATCTGGAGTAACACCTCCACCAACTTGTTGCCAATTGCCATTATTTATGCTTACATAAACACTCCCAAAACTAGTATTGCTCGTTAGGTCATATCCACCAGTACCAGCATAGACTGAACCTGTATTGGATAGCGCTACAGAATATACTTCTCCTCCATTTGGCACGCTTTCACCGCCAATTTCTTGCCACGGGCTCTGTGCACCGGCACAACTATAAACGTGCCCATAGTATGAATTATTGTTTAAATTATAGCCACCAGTACCAGCATAAGCTATCCCATTGCTTACGGCAATTGAATTTATTCCACCATTGTCTGGTACTGAACTCTCATTTGCCAAAATGAGCCATGATCCACTATCTCCGGCATTATTTGCCAGATAGCCCACAGTTGGACGGTAGCCAAGAGAACCTGACATCGTAACATTAACTGCGGCATATAGTGTTTTATTAGCATCAATGGCAATTGAATTAACTTGTTCAGTAGCACCATTGGGATTTGGCAGGTAATTACCTCCTGTAATTTGCCATGAATTTACAAAGTTAAAAACGGCTGGGTTATTTACATCCAAGCTTCCACCTGTATATATTTGTCCATTTCCATAAACAATTGAGTTTAGGATAATATTACTACCGGGGATACTCCCCCCGACCAGATTCCAATTATTTGTGTTGGTGCTGTTATTGGAAGAAGATCCATTACATCCGCTGATTAGTCCAACCACAGCGCCAAAGAATAATACTTGCATTAACTTGCTCATTTTATTTCCAATTATTCTAACGATTATTAACTAAATATTGAATGAAGGTAGGACCATAAGGTGATCCAAGTCCAGTAATATCATTCCAGCCAGGATTTGCCCCAAGCACACTCGATTGAGTATATTTAGGTGCGACAATATTGGTAATAGGCGCTAATCCTTGGTGTTGAGAATAACTCATTTTATATAGGTATGGTGTTGTTAGACCTACTGTTGGCATTTGCCTAGCAGCTCTAGCCTGGTTGGCAATTACAATAAGCGAAGAATAAAGAGGGCAGGCTAAACTTGTACCTCCAATTTGCCGCCAAGCTGTGCCATCTGCTGTATCGTAAACGGGAAATCCAGAAAAAGGATCTCCATCTAAGCTAATATCTGGGACAGCTCGTCTGTTTCCAACCAAACCGTATCCTGTGGCATTCACTGTCGAAATCGCTTGTTGTTGCCAGCTTTGTGCGGTGTAGTACTGACTTAGTCCTCCTGTTGACCCTACATCTTCCCACGGCCATGCCCAGCCAGTTTCATATTTATAGCTACCATTTGGATTTAATTGAACTTTGGTACCGCCAACTGCAGTTGCCCACGATGAGGAGGAAGGGTAATCAACTGATGGTGTGCTCGTTTGAGTACCAACATTATCTCCATTATCTCCAGAAGAAAAATTTACACTTATTCCCTGAGCTGCTGCTTGCATGAGGATGTACTCTAGTGGTGAATCAGCTGCTTCTGCACCACCATATGAATTTGATATTACATTTGCCAGTTGCTTATTTACGATTGTATTAATTGCAGCATATAGATCATCATTATTATTACTATTAGCTTCAATTAAAATAATTTGGGCACTTGGAATAATTGTGTGTGTCGATTGAACGTCTAAACTAATTTCCGCACTCCAATCATCTCCTGCTGGAAAAGATTCTGGCAATGGTGATAATTGACCATATTGATTTAATTTGGTAAAACAGCCGCTAGCGGAAGTACATGCAGGTAGATTATATCGACTGCTAAAAACATTTAGATCATTTTCAATTGTAGCATCATCATATGCATCAACAATAGCTATCGTTTGTCCGTTACCATTTAAACCGTTGGCATGTAGTTTATCAACCCCATATGCTTTTTGCATTAATTGTGGAACCATTGTTCCTGGCATTCCTATTGCATTAGGTAATGCACCAGTAGCCACGTACTGAGGACGCATTTTTGATACATTGTCTAGTCCAGTTATAAATGATACTTTGTCATTAATCTCTTGATCGAGGGTTATTGCTCGGTCATTGCTATAAACTACTTTTCCGCTTTTAGTTAAGTAATTATTGATTTGAGTATTAAAAGTTTGTTGAATTTTAGCAACATTCCCAATTGCTTCAATATAAACCCCATTTCCTGCGATATTTGTTACCGTAAATCCCTTATTGACTAAATAATTTTTGACACTCGAAATATCTTGAGTGGATGTCCCAAATTTTTGAGCATATTCAGAACTTGAAATAAATTTATGGTATTCCGGAGAGTTTGGATTATAAAGATTGCTGAGGAATAATTTTAGCTCTTGTTGATTTGAGGGTTTGAGCCAAATCTTAAAAGTTAATAACTCAGTTGGCATTTCTTGTCCCAACAATGAAGCTCCATTTAAACTTGTCGATACCTGAGCGATGCCACTAGCATTGGCAAAGTTTATGCATGCAACTGATGAGATGAGTGCTACTTTAATCAGATACTTAAGGGAACATTTATTTTTATGAATTGAGGCATGTGATGAGTTCATTTATGATTTTCCGTATTTTGAGATATTGAAAAATTTTGCCTGCTTAACTTATTAGCAGACATAACTACTAATTTAGTACGAGCATTAGGCATTATATAATTAAACTGGTATTTAGCTACATGATATTTAATGTGGCTGTTTTATAAACTGCAGGTAGTAGAATATGTTTCTTGCTAAACACTTGTTAATTATGGAAAGTTGATGATCAGATTTACCGTGTACATTTACGACAAATTAAATTTGGAATTTAAGTAAGTAGTCTTGTTATATGCTAGATGGGGCAAGTTAATGCCCTCATTCTAAAAGGTTAACATATTCTGTGCATCAGTTGCTAACGAAGAAGTATTGGAACTTCAATTGCCAAAATACGTGTTCTTTTTTCAATTTTAAATTGTAGCTTATAGGCATCAACAACCATGATAGCGTCCCGAGGCTCTAGTAGCTCATTCTCTATCTTGATACTTCCTTCAACTAACATAAGGAATAAACCATTTGTACTTGAATTTAGTTGATATGAGTGCAAAATAGTGCTGTCGTCGAACTCACCAAGTGACAAATAAGCATCCTGATTAATCATTAGCTGTTCACTGTTTTGCAATGGTGATACCAGTAACTGCCATTGGTTTTTTAGTGTCTGGAGTTGTGAAATGAAATTACGCGTTGCATAGCGAGGTGCGAGGTTTTGCTCACGAGGGTAAATCCAAATTTGAAAAAGACTTAATGCTTCTTCTAAAGACGGATTTGCTTCACTGTGAACAATTCCACTACCCGCACTCATAATCTGAATTTCTCCGGCTTTGATATATTCTTTATTACCTAAGCTATCCTGATGTTCGACTTTACCAGATAAAACAATGGTTATAATTTCCATGTTATTATGTGGATGAGGGGGGAATTTTCCTCCCGCGGCAATGAAATCATCATTAACAACTCTGAGCGCACCAAAATGCATGCGCTCGCGGTTGTGATATTCGCCAAAACTAAACGTATGCCAAGTATCCAGCCAACCAAAGTTAACATGTCCACGACTTTCTGCACGAATAATTGTTTTTTCCATTTTATACTACTTTTGACGTAAAGTTAATTCGGCAACTCTTTGCCCTAAATAACGCGCGGTTGCTAAATCTCCAAGAGGCGGTACGACATCGGCACCAAGATCTGAGTCTGATTGAGCAAATGCACCTAATGATGACCCCATTCGATTGAGATCGTTGCGTTCTGATTTTGAGCTGTTTGAGGGTAATAATCCTAGAGAAACCCATAACATTCCATGTTGTGCTGCAAAAGTTGCTAGTTGAATAATTGCGGTTTGCTTATCGCCATTAAAGCTAGCTGAATTAACAAAACCTGCCGCTAGTTTATCTTTCCATGCTTGGGTGAGCCATAGTTTAGAGCTAGCTTCCATGAATTTCTTAAATTCTGCAGAAATGCTTCCCATATACACTGGCGAACCAAAGATAATAGCGTTAGCAGAGTTTAGATATTCCCAATGCTGCTCAACATCTGTAACGCTGATTAAGTGAGCATCTATTCCATTTACACTTTTAGCTCCATCTAATACTGCTTGTGCTTGTTTTGCTGTATGTCCATAACCGCTGTGATAAATTATTGCTACTGATTTCATGATTGCTCCTAAATAGAATAAGATTAAAAATTTGCACCTTGAAATTCTAGCATATTGAAACTGAGTGTGTAATTTATAGCTGAGTAATTAACTCAATTAATGTTAAAATGTATACACTATGAATATATTATGTTGAGGTGGATTATGTCAAATGACACTTACAAACCGCATGAATTCGCTGCTTTAATTGGTAAATCGGTCTTAACTTTGCAGCGCTGGGATCGTCAGGGTCGGCTGGTTGCCCAACGTTCAAGTACCAATCGACGTTATTATACTAAACAGCAATATCTCGAATACAAGGGGGTACATGCGCTTGAGAACTCGTCAATAGTAGCATACTGTCGAGCTTCCTGTGCGTTGCAAGTTGATGATATTCAGTTGCAGCAACAACTGATTAATAACTACGCCAAGACTTGTAGTTTGGAAATTACTCATTGGTATGTCGACCATAATAGCAGTTTAAATTATCAACGTGAACAATTTAACCAGCTCTTGGAGCAAATTGAAATGGGTAAAGTTAAGATCTTGTTTCTTGCGCATAAAGATCGTTTGGTTAGATTTGGCTATGAGTGGTTTGCTAATTTTTGTAATCGGCATGGCACGGAAATTAAATTGGTTAATCATAGTGAATGGACGCCAGATAAACACGAGCTAATTAATGAACTTAAGCTTATCGTGAATATGTTTGGTGGTAAAGTTACTGAGCTTAATATTCATAAGGAGCGCATATTACAAATTATTAACCAGGTAGAAAATATGCTTGATAATGCTGCAGAGCAACTTTAGAAATAAGATAATTTATGCTATAATCTTCAAAATTTTTTGATAATGGAGTAAGGAATTTGAGCCGTTTATATGATGCCAAATATTTTTCGTCTCGTTTACTTGGGCGAAGCAGGTTTTTTAGTGAAGCTGGAGCTGTTATTGATGTTGAATTAAAAGAAAATATTTCATCAATTGCCGAGCTTTATGTCAGTGAGTTAAAACGTTTGTTGTCAGCTCTCCCGATTAAGGATTATGAGGTTAAAGCAATTACTTTTTCCAATGGTTTTAATGTTGCAATTCGTTATCCATATGATTTATTGATGGTTGCTTGTGAGATTTTAGATTGGGTATGGTATGACATTGTAGACTTAATTGACGACGATATTTCTATTAAATTTGAGCGTTCTAAACGACGTTTTAAAGCCATGATTAATGAAAATCAGCAGCTATTGTTGCGTAAAGTATACGCTAAAGCTCGACAAAAACAGATTAATTTCTTCGTTCATAAAGACCTGTTAATCTTAGGTAGTGGAATCCATCAATTTAGAAGTAAACTCAATAATATTACCAAATTATCAGATATACCTTGGAAAAAAATTGCTGATATTCCAAGCGTGCTAATTACAGGAACTAATGGTAAAACCACAACAACACGGCTGACTGAGTTTATTTGTCGTAAAGCTAAACTGGTATCAGGCTATTGTTCAACCGATTGGGTGATGGTCAATAATAAATTAGTTGCTGAAGGTGATTTATCAGGACCAAGTGGGCATCAGTATGTTCTTATGCACCCCAAAGTAGAAGTTGCGGTTTTAGAAGTAGCACGCGGTGGTATGATAAAGCGTGGATTATTACCTAATTATGCTGTAGCTGCAACGGTTACCAATATTTCTCATGATCATATTGGACAGAGCGGCATTGAAAATTTGACAGATTTGGCGGCGGCTAAAGGAATTGTTTACAATGGCTTAAAAGCGGATGGTATTGCAATTATTAATTTGGATGATGAACATATTCGTGCGCTTCCTCTGGATAACCAGCGCAAAGCTTATTTATCTACTAAATTAGCTTCAGAAGAAATTCAACCATTTATAACTGCAAACAACTTTGTGGTTTATTTGGATAATCAGCAGATTGTGATTCAGACGTCAAACGAAGTGCATCGCTTAAATAACGTTACACAGATTCCGATTACTGTCCATGGATTGGCTCATTATAATTACGAAAATGTACTTCATGCTACCGCGCTTACTTTCGCGCTGGGTCTAACTCCGGCACAAATTATGTTTGGTCTGACTAAGTTTGGTGCAGATGCCAGATCTAATTTTGGACGCTGGAATTATTACCACTCTAAAGTAGCCGGACATTTAGTAGTGGATATTGCACATAATCCAGCAGGGCTTCGTAATATTCTTGATTTAGCTCAAGGTTTTCGTAAATTGCATGGTTTAAGTGGGCGTTTGGGGTTGATGTATGGTAATACTGCAGATAGAAAAGAAACTATCCCCGATGTTGTCAAGATTATCCTTGAACATAAAGTTGATTTAGTCGTGATTAAAGAGTTTCAAGAGTCGCTTCGTGGTAGTATATTAGGCGAGATGCCAGAATTATTTAGGCTCGAATTACTTAAACAAGGTTATCCTGAAGCACAGTTAAAAGTTATTCCTAATGAACTAGAGGCTACTGAATATATTTTGACTCAAGCACAGCCCGATGATATGTATTTGCTATGCAGCCACGAGTTATTGACTGATGTGAGCAAGTTTTTGCGTGAGAAAATTACGTTAGAAAAGCAGCAAACTACAATATAGGGCATAACAAATGTTAATCTCTACACTATTGTTATTTTAAATAAAAGGTCATAGCAATGAATTACATTGTCCGAATCTTTACATCGTTGGTGCAGCGTTATTTGCCAGACCCTTTTGTTTTTGCCATAATTTTAACTATTATTGTTTTTGCGCTAAGCCGAGTTCTAACGCCACATTCTTCTTTAGATCTTTTGCAGATGTGGGGTAGTGGGTTTTGGAATTTACTCGGCTTTACTATGCAAATGGTTTTAGTGGTAGTAACCGGACACGCTTTAGCTAGTACTGATTTAGTTCGAAGCTTTATGGCTAAGCTCTCATCAATTCCTAAAACTCCAGCACAAGGCGTTGCATTGGTTACTTTTGTTGGATCAGTTGCCTGTATTATTAACTGGGGTTTTGGGTTAATAATTGGTGCAATGTTGGCGCGCGAAGTTGCCAGATCAGTCGCCAAATCAGATTATCCATTATTGATCGCTAGCGCATATATTGCTTTTTTAACCTGGCACGGTGGTTTTTCTGGCTCGATTCCACTATTAGCGGCAACGGCAGGTAATCCACTGGAGAAAATAATTGGTTTGGTACCGATTAAAGATACTTTATTCACTTCAATGAATTTATTCATTACGCTTAGCTTAGTTATTGTATTGCCAATACTTACTGCTAAAATGCTACCTAAAGAATCTGAGCGTAAAAGAATAGATACTGAGCTGCTCAAAGAAGATTTAATTACCGTTCAGCGTATTTTACCTAAAGATGCACCATTGGCGGATCGTTTAGAAGAAAGTAGAATTTTGGCAGCGATAATCTCTTTAGCTGGAATTACTTATTTGATTTTTTACTTTATGGCTAAAGGGTTTAAGATTGATATCAATACGGTAAATTTATTATTCATGGTTTTAGGTTTGCTGCTTCACAAAACGCCAATGGCATATGCTCGGGCAATAACTATGGCAACTAAGAGTACCGCTGGAATATTAATTCAGTTTCCATTTTATGCTGGAATTCAGGTCTTGCTTGAGCATTCTGGCTTAGGTGGAATTATTACGGATTGGTTTATTGCTGTTGCTAATAAAGATACGTTTCCATTATTTGCGTTTTTATCTTCAGCAATAATTAATTTTGCGGTGCCATCAGGTGGTGGGCATTGGGTTGTACAAGGACCATTTATTATGACTGCGGCACAAAAAATTGGCGCAGATATGGGGCACTCAGTAATGGCTATTGCTTATGGCGAGGCGTGGATGAATATGGCGCAACCTTTTTGGGCACTTCCTGCGTTAGCGATTGCTGGTTTGGGAGCTCGCGATATTATGGGCTATTGTATTGTCGCGCTATTTTTTTCGAGTATAATCTTTATTAGCGGATTAATGTTTTTTTAAATTATGGGTCGAGTTTTTTCAACCCATAACTAATTAAATGTTACTACTTAAAGACTCTTGATGAAGTCCAAAACTTCTTGTGCATGATTATCAACAGTAACTTTGCGCCACTCTTTAATGATTTCATGATCCTTGTTCAGGATAAAAGTACTACGTTCTATTCCACGTACTGGCTTGCCGTACATGGTTTTATTCTTCATAACATTAAATAGGTTGCATACTGTTTCTTCTGGGTCTGCCAGTAGTTGATGTTGTAACTCATGCTTTTTTTGAAAATTACAGTGGGTAGTATTTTTATCGCGTGAAATGCCTAACACCTCATAACCAGTAGCTAAAAACTCTGGATATAATTTACTGAAATCTTGATTTTCAATAGTGCAACCAGGCGTATTGTCGCGAGGGTAAAAAAATAATACCAGCGGACGGTCTAGACTACTAAGCGTAAATTCTCCACCTGTGGTAATTGGTAATGTGAAATCCATGATTAAATCCTTTACTAAAAAGCTAAACTATTGCCGTTATTATATACCAAATTAATTTATCGGGAGTTGTAATCAATAAAAACAAGAAAGCAAACGTATTGTAATCAACCTTATAGGTGGTGTAAAATCTCGCTGCAAAATAACTAATTTTAATAAGAACTTATTATGTTACAAGATTATTTACGTCTGATTCGCTTTGATAAACCAATTGGTACGCTATTACTATTATGGCCAACCTGGTGGGGGCTATGGTTTGCGTATGCTGCTATCCCACCGCTTAAAATTTTAGTTGTCTTTAGCTTGGGTGTGTTTTTAACTCGTGCGGCAGGTTGTGCGATAAACGACTATGCCGATAGTGACTTTGATGGCGCAGTCGAACGTACCGCGAATCGCCCCTTGGTAACTGGCGCAATTTCGAAAAAAAGTGCGCTATTGGTGAGTGCTGGATTAAGTTTAGCTGCTTTTATTTTGGCTGCTTTTACCCTACATCCTTTGGCATTACTCTGGTCAATACCAGCTTTGCTAATCTTTGTTAGCTATCCATTTTTTAAACGTTTTTTTGCTGTTCCTCAATTATATCTCGGTGTTGCGTTTAGTTTTGGAATTTTGATGGCATTTATTGAAAGTTCAGGGCATATTCCCGCTGTTGGTTGGCTAATTTTTATCGCGAATATCTTTTGGGTGCTCGCTTACGATACGATCTATGCACTGGTAGATTTACCTGATGACCTAAAAATCGGAATTAAAACCTCCGCAATTACTTTTGGTAAATCAGTTATCCCAATAATTATGCTTTGTTATAGCATGTTCTTATTTATTATGTGTATGGTTGGTGTCGAGCAAAATATGGGAATTACTTATTTTGTAACACTGTTATGTGAGCTATTTTTGATTTACTATGTTTATCAGCAGATTAAAAATCAAAATCGTCAGCAATGTTTCAAAGCCTTTTTGTTTAATAATCAAATTGGAATCCTATTAACTGCAGGGCTTATTGTTGATTTTTGGTTTAAATAGATGAAAATAAATGTTACGGCTGATAATTTATTTTTAGCGCAGATTCCAGACTCTCCAGGGGTATATCGCTATTATGCCAGTGATGGTGAGTTACTTTATGTTGGTAAAGCATTAAGCCTAATCAAACGAGTTAAATCATATTTTCAAAAACGAACTGATTTATCACCGCGGATTAGCCTGATGGTCAGCAAAATTGTCACAATAGAGTTGACGGTAACGGCTAATGAGTCTTCGGCATTATTGCTTGAAAGCAACTTAATTAAAAATCTTAAGCCTAAATACAATATAATTTTCCGTGATGATAAAAGTTATCCATATATTCGAATTTCACCGCATAAATTTCCTCTAATTGAATATTTCCGAGGTAAAACAGGTGCTCATGAGTCAGTGTTTGGACCTTATCCTAATCCGGCAGCAGTCAAAGAAACTTTGGATACCTTGCAGCGTTTATTTAAATTAAGGACTTGCCGTGACAGTGTTTTTGCTAATCGTTCTCGTCCTTGTATGCTTTATCAGGTTAATTTATGTTGCGCACCGTGCGTAAATAAAGTCAATGCTGAAGAGTATGGTCAATTTGTAAATTATGCCCGCGATTTTTTATCTGGTAATTATGGTGATCTAGTTAGTAGATTAAGTAATCAAATGTATAAATATGCAGACGCTTTAGATTTTGAGCAAGCCAGTGTGCTTAGAGATAAAATTGGATTGATTCAACAGTTACAGAGTAAACAGATAATTAGTGATAGTCAGTTACCAATAAATGCCGATATTTTAGTCATAAAAACGGAACGGCAGCGCTTTTTCCTCTACCTTATCATGTTGCGTGGTGGTCTTTATGTTGGAGATAAACACTTTACACAACCTTTAGTTGATTCGGTAGAAATTTTACTCGAAGCTTTTTTAGAGCGTTATTATGCTGAACATCAGGCAATTCAAAATATTTACCTTGATTTCAAATTTGATACTGAGTTTAATAACAATTTTCATTGTATCTACAAAATTAAAATTCAGTCTGCTTTAAAGGGGAGAATTGCCGAATTAGCACAAATGGGTACAAATAACTTAAATAAGGTTATTGAAAATCAGCAATTAAATAATATATATCATGATGCAGCAGCCAAATTATGTGAGTTATTGAAAATTAGTACATTAAATCGAATTGAGTGCTATGACACTAGTCATAATCAAGGTAGTAGTGCACTAGCATCAATGGTGGTTTATGCCGGACAAAAAATTGATCACCGTTTGTATCGCAAGTTTAATTTACCAGATAGCGTTGGAGGTGACGATTTACTTGCTTTGGAAATTGTGTTACGCCGTCGCTTAAATAATACAGAACTGGTAATTCCAGATGTTATTTTGGTTGATGGAGGTAAAACCCAGCTAAGGATCGCGAAAAACTTGATTGAAGAGTTAGGTTTTTGTGATAAAATCAAGGTTATTGCCATTTTCAAGGGTGAGCATCGTAAGCCAGAGTTCGATAGAATAATTATTGATGCATATACTGAGCTAAGTTTTCGACAAGAACCACACATATTTAGATTATTGCAAGCCTTGCGTGATGAGGCACATCGTTTCGCAATAACAGGTCATCGAAAAAAACAAATAGAACGTATGAGTATTTCACGTCTTGAGGATGTTCCAGGGATTGGTGCAACAAAGCGTAAGGCGTTGATTGCCTCGTTTGGCAGCCTTCAGGGAGTTGCCGATGCAGAAATTTCTCAATTGCAACAAGTTGAAGGAATTGGGTTTGAATTAGCCACTCAAATCTATAAATTTTTTCATTGATAAGTCACATTTATTGTAAAGCTAAAACTCACATGATAAGAAATATGCCGCTACCAACAGTTCTAACTTGGCTTAGAATTGTTTTAGTTCCTTTTTTTGTGGGGGTGTATTACCTGCCTGATTATTTGTTAACTATGCCATCAAAAAATATTTTAGCTACCGCAATTTTTACATTTGCGGCAATAACTGATTATTTTGATGGTTATTTAGCGCGTAAGATGAAGCTTGAATCAAGCTTTGGTGCATTTTTAGACCCCGTAGCTGATAAAGCGCTAGTTGCTGCAAGTTTGGTAGTGCTGGTTAATTTACATCGAACATTTGTTTTTGCTGCGATAATTATCATCGTACGAGAAATAGCGATTTCTGCTTTACGGGAATGGATGGCTCAGATTGGTGAAGTTAAAAGTGTGGCAGTTGCTTACATTGGAAAATTAAAAACTACTTGTCAAATGTTGGCGATTGGGTTTTTACTATTAGATTTTTATACTAATCTGATTGGTAATTTATTGATGTTGGCTGCGGTTATTTTAACTTTGATCTCAATGTTTTATTACTTAGAACAAGCTAAAAATATTTTAATTAAAAAATCAAGCTGAAAGAAATTATATAATGACAAAAGACAATAAACAAGTATTAAGCGAAACTGTAGTTAATCCTTCACGAGTTATTTTAGCGCGAAAGAAAAATGGTTTAGATGAGTTTGATGGTACTAGCATTATTAGTCGTGATGCACTAGAGCGCGGAAAAAGCCGCAAAAGTCGTGGACCGCGCAAAACAGGCAAGGAAGAAGTTGCTGATGTAAAAAATTTAATGCGTTTGGTAGATTTTGGGATTGAAAATCTTAGCGCCGAAGAGTTACGTAAACTTGAAGAACAAAAAACTAAGCTTCATTATCTATTAGGTAAGGGTAAAGAACGTGGTTATGTAACTAATTCTGAAATAAATGACCATTTACCTGACCATATCATTGATCCTGAAATCATTGAACAAATTGTTATGATGATTGAAACAATTGGAATTAAGGTATTTGAATATGAGCCAAGTCAAGAAGAGCTTCTAATTTCAGGTACTTCGTCAGCAACCGTGAATGATGATGAGTTTGCCGTTGAAGAAGCTGAGAAAATTTTGACTAGTACAACTGCTTCCAATGAGTTTGGTCGTACTACTGATCCGGTGCGTATGTACATGCGTGAAATTGGTACCTATGATTTGCTAGATAAAACTGATGAGGCAGAGATTGCCCGTAAGTTGGAAACCAGTATTCAATCGATGATTTCAGCAATTGCAGATTGTCCAAAAATCGTAAATTTGATCTCAAGTGCTTACCAAGACGTCTTAAATGGTAAAACTAAGCTAGAGAACTTTGTTGATGAGTTAATTGGTAATGAAGATGATCCTGTACTTAGTATGGAAAATGCTGCTCCAGCAAACTTTTCTGACGATGATGATGAAGAATTATCAGGGATCGCGCTAGAAAAACTTCGCGAAGGAACTGCAGAATTTTTTGCTGAGTTTGATAAGCTGGTTGAGAAACAAAACAAAGTAATTAATAAGTATACATCAAATTCACCACAATATCAGGAAATATTGCTGGAGCTTACTGAGCAATTAAGTAAAATTAGATTTACAAATAAACAAATTGAAGTTTTTTGTGATGTGTTACGTGAAGCGCATAAAATTATTAAACAGCATGAAAATGAAATATTTCATATTGCGTGTGAATTGATCAAAGTTCCAGAAGATCGTTTCCGTAAAGAGTTTATTGGTAATGAAACAACTTGGGTAGAAACTCATGTTGCAGCTAAAAAATATTCCGATTTGTTTGAAAGCATGAAGTTTGACATCGTCGAGCATCAAGAAAAAATTAAAGTCGTAGCTGATGATTTGCAAATTTCAGTTTCAGTAATAAAAAATCTATATAAACAATTGATGATTGCTGAGAAAGAACAGAAAAAAGCTCGTACTGATATGGTTGAATCCAACTTGCGTCTGGTTATTTCAATTGCTAAAAAATATACCAATCGAGGTCTGCATTTCTTAGATCTGATCCAAGAGGGCAATATTGGTTTGATTAAAGCGATTGACAAATTCCAGTACCGTAAAGGCTTTAAATTCTCTACCTATGCAACGTGGTGGATTCGTCAAGCGATTACTCGCGCGATTGCCGATCAAGGGCGTACTATTCGTATTCCAGTGCATATGATTGAAACCATTAATAAGATGAGTAAAGAGCACCGGAAATTATTGCAGGAAAAATCTGGCGAGCCGTTGACTAAAGAATTAGCCGAACGCATGGACATTAGTGAAGAAAAAGTTCGTAAGATCTATCAAGTAGCCTATGATTCAATTTCGATGGATGCTCCGATTGGTGATGAAGATGATGCAAGTTATGGTGACTTTATTGAAGATAAGTCAACTGTAATACCTGCTGAACACGGTATTGATTATAGTTTGAAAAAAACGGTACGAGAAGTGTTAGATACGTTATCACCTCGTGAAGCGAAAGTGTTATGTATGCGCTTTGGTATTGATACTTTAACCGACCATACCTTGGAAGAAGTTGGTCGTCAATTTGATGTTACCCGCGAGCGTATTCGTCAGATTGAAGCCAAGGCTATCCGTAAACTTCGTCAGCCAAACCGCTCAGATAAACTAAAAAGCTTCTTAGATAGTTTTAACGAGGTAGAAGGTTTGGAACTTGATCTTGGTGACGAAGAGTTTGATGATATGATGGATGACGAATAAATTATGATGAGCGCCTGAATAAGGTGTTCATGTTTTATGTTTACTATAAATAAAAATTTAGTATGGGAGTGTGGCAGTGAAAGTTAGCAAAGTGATTATCAACTTAGCTTTAATGGTTTTGTGTGGGCAACTTTTGCTTAGTTTGACAGGTTGTGCCAATGCAGCGCTGGCAGTAACTGATCCTCGAAGTCTTAGCACTGTAACTAGTGATCAATATATTACCCGTGATCTTTCTATCAAGTATATGAGTAGCGAGTTTGAGAGCGATCATGTTTCAGCTACAGTTTATAATCATGAAGTTCTTTTAACCGGACAAGCAAGTAGTTTGGTTCAACGTTTTAAAATAGTGCGGACAGCAAAAGATTTTGACAGCGTACAAAAAGTTTATGATTATGTCGAAGTTTCTTCTAAATACGTTTCAACTTCAACTGAGGATAGCTATATTACTGGTAAGGTAAAAAGTAGTTTGTTTAGCAGTGGTGACGTTAATAGTAATGATGTGAAAATTGTTACTGAAAAAGGTGTTGTCTATATTTTAGGTCTTATTGCCAAATCTCAGCTAGAAAATATGATTAACGTAACTAAAAGCGTTGATGGTGTGAAAAAAGTTGTGCCATTAGTGCATTATAAAGATTCTGATAGCAAACTTAATTTATTTGATTAAATTTTTATAGTTGGTAAATCAATAGGTAACAGTGTCTAAATTAACTCCACTTGATATTTTAAATCAAGTTTATGGTTATCCATGCTTTGTAGGGCAACAAGAAGCCGTAATTGAGCATGTTGTCGCAGGTAATAGCGCGCTGGCTTTAATGCCAACAGGTGGTGGTAAGTCCTTGTGTTATCAGATTCCTGCGTTATTACTTGATGGAGTTACCGTTGTTGTATCTCCTTTAATTGCTTTGATGCAAGATCAGGTTGCGACGTTACTTGAATATGGAATAGGTGCGGTGTATCTGTCATCTGCACTTTCTCCCGAAGAAAATCAGCGCTCATTGGTTAAAATTAGAGCTGGACAAGTTAAGCTGATTTATCTCACTCCTGAGCGACTAACTAACGACTGGTTTATCAGTTTTCTTCAAAATCTTAAAATTTCTTTATTTGCAATTGATGAAGCACATTGTGTTTCACATTGGGGACATGATTTTCGCCCAGAATATCAACGCTTAAATACTTTAGCTAAACTATTTCCTAAAGTTCCACGCCTTGCATTAACTGCTACTGCGGATTATTATACTAAAATTGATATCTTGCATTTCCTGCAATTAAAAGATGCAACAATATTTAGTACCTCATTTAACCGCGCAAATCTTTACTATGCGGCACAAGAAAAAAATAATGGCAAAAAGCAGCTTTTAGACTATGTCCATAAGCATAAATCAGATTCTGGCATTATTTATTGTAATTCACGTAAAAAAGTTGATGATGTTGCTGCGTTTTTACAAAGTAATGGAATTAATGCCATTAACTATCATGCTGGTTTAGACAATGTAGTTAGGGCAGATCATCAAAATCAGTTTTTACAAAGCTCTAGCGCGCTTATGGTGGCAACAGTGGCATTTGGTTTGGGGATTGATAAGCCAGATGTGCGTTATGTATATCATTTTGATATGCCGCGTTCAATTGATAGCTTTTATCAAGAATCCGGGCGTGCTGGACGTGATGGAATGGCGGCTAATAGTATTGTCAATTATGGATTTAAAGAAATCTATGAGTTATCGCAGATGATACTGGAAAGCGAGGTTAGTGATTTAAAAAAACGCTACGAGCTGGATAAACTAAAAAAAATGATTGCATATTGTGACAGTTTACAATGTCGGCGGCAGAGTTTACTTCATGCGCTTGGCGAGCAGAGTGAGAGCTGTGGACATTGTGATGTTTGTTTAAATCAACAAAATTTAATTGACGGCTCAGTATTAGCCCAGAAAATATTATCAGCTATTTATCGGATGCAACAAAAATTTGCAATTACTCAGGTAATTGATGTTTTAAGAGGCAAGGCGAGCATTGCAGTGCAAGTCTGGGAGCATCATCGGCTTTCAACTTTTGGTATCGCAAGCGAGCATAGTGAAAAGGAATTACGGCGGAGCATTCGTCAGCTCTATAGCCAAAATTTAATTGATATAGATTTTACCAATGGAGCATTGAAACTTAATGCTAATTCATTGCCTGTTTTGCGGGGGATTCAATCGGTTTGGTTTAAAAAGAATCCAGCTAAAATTGCCGAAAGTACTAATTCTCAGCAATGGTTGAAAACTGAACTTGAAGAGCGGATATATCAAAACCTACTTAACTGGCGCCATAGTATGGCAATTCGTCACAAAGTTTCACATCATGCTATTTTATCTGATCGAAGCTTACGTGAGATACTGAGTAATAGACCACAGACTTTGGCGGATTTAAATCAAATATATGGAATAGGGCAAGTTAAATTAGAACGAATGGGGGGGGATATTTTAAATTTACTACAATAGACTTCTTGCATAAGCTGCTTCTTTAACTCTTATACGTCGTCGTAAATACTTATCCAGTGCTCATGTACTTCGTGTACATTCCGCGCTTCAAAGAATTTACTCCTAGTCTAAGAACCAAAAAATAATTGCTTATGCAAGTCTCATATTAAAAAAGCTCAGAAATTTTTCTGAGCTTTTGAATGTGTGCTTGATTAAGCAGCCATTGCTTTAATTTTAGCAGATAATTTGCTTTTATGACGAGCCGCTTTATTCTTGTGGAAAATGCCTTTACGAGCAATTTTATCAATAGTTGATTGAGCGCTAACAAATTCAGTTTTAGCAACTTCTTTGTCACCAGCCTGAACTGCTTTTAATACTTTTTTAATTGCAGTACGGAATTGAGTACGTAAAGCAAAGTTATGTTCACGACGAGTAATCGATTGACGAGCGCGTTTGCGAGCTTGAGCTGTATTAGCCATGTAGTTTTTTTCCTTTAATTAATGTAAAATTTTTCACGGTGAGGAGCCGTAACTAAAAATTTACGAGACACTTCCCGTTATTATAGCATAAGCAAATTCATATCACTTATTTAATTCTTAGTAATTGCTCTAATTTGCGCAGTTTTTTTCATGCGATAAGCAATACTTAGTAATCCAATCCATAATGGCATCAAATAAACTGCCATTCGCATGTCAGGCATTTGCGTCATAATGATGACAACCAGCAAGAGTATACCAATTGCAAGATAATTACTTGCAGGGTATAACGGTAAACGATATTTTAAATCAGGGTTTTGTTTACGAAAATACAAGTGGCAAATTAATATTGTAGTCCAGGTAACAATAATTGAGGTGGTTGCAATTGCAATTAGATAAAGGATCGCTTTGTCTGGAAACCAATAATTAATTAAGACAGTAAGTGCAATTATGATACACGTAAAGATTACCGCATTATGTGGAATCTGCTTACTATTTATTTTAGCCAATCCACGTGGAGCGCTATTTTGGCGTGCTAAATTAGCCAACATTCGTGCCGCCGCATATAAGCAGCTATTAAAAGCAGATAAGGCAGCAGTGATTGCTATTAGATTCATAATTCCAGCTGCGGCAGGAATACCTATTTTACGAAAAACGTCAACAAATGGGCTAATATCTGCGGATAATTTGTTCCATGGATAGAGACAGATTATTACGGACAAGGTTCCAATATAAAAAATGACAATTCGGAAAATTACACCATTAATCGCTCGCGGAACACTTTTTTGCGGGTTTTCAGCGTCTGCAGCTGCGATTCCCACGAACTGGGTTCCGCCAAAGGAGAAGATAACCAGCACCATTGAGAATAAGAAACCACTACTGCCTTTGGCAAAGAAATTATGGGCAATATTAGTCTGAAAGTTAGCCGCCACGCCAGAATGAATGCTATTATCAAAACACATTAGGTAGATTGCAAAAAGAATCATAGCAATAATTGTGACTACTTTGATTCCGGCAAACCAAAACTCGAACTCACCAAATAGGTTGACATTGATGATATTAATCGCAAAGAAAACAACTAAAATCGCGGCAATTGTAATCCAATGCGGGATACCTGGAAACCATAAGTCTAAAAAGTAGGTTACTGCAGTTATTTCCAGCATACAGACAATGGTATATTCAAGCCAGGCATACCAACCTGATAAAAAACCAAGATATCCTCCAACGTATTTATGGGCGTAGTGGCTAAATGCGCCTGAATTTGGCTCATGCACCACCATTTCACCAAGTGCGCGCATGATGATATACATCACCAAGCCACCAATAATATAAGCTAGGATAATTGAGGGACCCGTGAGCTGAATTGATTTAGCTGCGCCAAAAAACAAACCAGTTCCGATTGCACCACCCAGTGCAATCATCTGAATATGACGATTTTTAAGCTTAGCCATTGTTTTTATTTCTAATTTTTTTATTGAATGCATAGAAAATTGATAGAGCGAAAATCCAGATTGGGGTAACAATTACACTAGCGCGCATATCATCCATCCATAACATAATAAACATCACCATTATTAAAAAGCACATTGCAAAGATATTGCTAAATGGGTATAGAATCAGGCGGTAGCTTATTTTTTCCAATGCAACTTTTTTCCGGAAATAAACCTGAGTTAAAAGAATCAAAAACCAACAAGTCAAAATTGCGCAGGTTGCAATAGTCAATAAATACATAATCGCTTTTTCAGGGAATATGTAATTAACAATTACACTAATTAAGATACAGAAACTAGTAAATAATAATGCTTTACTGGGGATGTTAATTTTATTAAGCTTAGCCAAACGTTTTGGAGCAGATCCTTGTTCTGCTAAGCTAAATAATATTCTTGAAGCTGCATACATGCAGCTATTAAAAGCAGAGAGTGCCGCAGTAATCGCGACTGCATTCATTACATCAGCAGCTTGGTGAATACCAATTTCTTTGAATACATCTACAAACGGACTGACATTGGCATTTAATTTGTTGAAGGGATACAAGCAGATAATCGCGAGAATTGTTAAGATATAAAAGAGAATAATACGAACAATTACTCCACTGATTGCCTGTGGAATTGATTTACGTGGATTTTCAGCTTCACCTGCTGCAATACTCACAAATTCAGTTCCACCAAATGAAAATATTACGATTGCAAGCGAGAATAAAAATCCTTTGGTGCCACTAGCAAAGAATACATCCAGACTAGCATAGCTGTGCAAGCTTGTAACCGTACCAGCGTGAATGTGTGGATTGAAAGTAATTAGATAAGCACTAAACAGCAGCATCAAAATAATTGCGGCGATTTTGATTCCAGCAAACCAAAATTCAAATTCACCAAATAAGCGCACGCTAATTAGTTGAACCATTGTGAACACGAGCAGCAGACCAAGACAAATTAACCAATGTGGTAATCCTGGAATCCAGTAATCTAAGAAAAATGTAACTGCAGTTAATTCAACCATACAAACGACAGTGTATTCAAACCATGCTGTCCAACCAGCAATAAATCCGGCATAGCTATTGATATAACGGTTGGCATAATCACTAAATGAACCTGATGACGGATGATGAACTGTCATTTCACCGAGTGCGCGCATAATTATATAAATGACCAACCCACCTAGTATATAAGAGAGAATGATCGAAGGTCCTGTGGACTGAATTGATTTGGCAGCACCAAAAAATAAACCTGTACCAATGACACCACCTAAGGCGATCATTTGAATATGACGGTTTTTGAGCGGATGTTGTAATTTCTTTTGTTCTGTCATCTTATTTTCCCATGATTTTAGTTTTAATTAGGTAACCGATACTTAGTAAACAAAGCCAAATTGGCGCAATTATAATTGCCAACCTGAAATCAGGCATAAAATACATAATTCCTGCGACCATAACTAGAAATATTATGGCTATTACCGAACTTAAAGGATAGAAAAAAATTGGGTAGTGGCTGATGCCAGTAAATTTGCGTTTAAAATTAATATGAGTCACTAAAATAGTAATCCAGTTAATTATCGCAGCAATAGTTGCAATTGATAATAAAATATTAAAAATTTGTTTAGGGTAGAGGTAGTTTAAAAAGACCGTTAATCCAATGCAGATAATAGAGAATATAATAGCATTCATTGGACTGCCTTTAGCTGAAACTTTAGTCATAGCTTGCGGCGCATTGCCTTGTAAACCTAGATTGTAAACCATGCGAGCAGTGCCATAGATTCCACTATTCAAAGATGAGAGCGCCGCAGTTATTGCAACCAAATTCATTAAACTAGCAGCTTTGGCAATTCCAATTTGTTGAAAAACATCAACAAATGGACTAATATGTGAGTCAATCTTATTCCACGGGTAAAGACACATAATTATTGCAAGCGTAGCTATATAGAATAACAATATCCGAACGATGATTCCATTAATCGCCATAGGTATGGTTTTGCGTGGATTCTCTGCTTCAGCTGCAGTAATTCCAACTAATTCTGTTCCACCAAAGGAAAATACTACTACCACAAATGAAAACAGAAACCCTTGTAGACCATTAGCAAAAAATCCACCGTTTTGCCATAAATTACTTACATTGGACACACTTTGCTGATGGTTGTTACCAAAACCTAGGATATATACGCCAAACAATACCAGACAAATTACAGTTACAACCTTGATTCCAGCAAACCAAAATTCGAATTCACCAAACATGCGCACATTAAGTAGATTGATTCCCGTAAAGAGCACAATGACGACTAGTGTAATAATCCAATGAACAGACTGTGGAAACCAATAATCCATGAAGATTCCAGTTGCGGTCAGCTCTAGCATGCAGACTATAATGTAATTAAACCAATAGTTCCAACCCGAAACAAAACCAGCGTAATTACCGATATATTTGTAGGCATAATAACTAAATGAACCAGAACTTGGTTCGGCAACTGCCATTTCGCCTAAGGCACGAACAATGATATACATCATTATTCCACCGATACTATAAGATAGGAGAATTGCAGGTCCAGCAAGTTTTATTGAGCCGCCACTACCAAAGAAGAATCCAGTTCCGATAGCGCTACCAAGAGCAATCATTAAGATATGTCGCGAAGTAAGACCGTGTTTGAGTTTATTTTTTAACATTATTCACCATGATTATAAATTTCAGGGGCTATACCTATATGCGGAAATACCGTATCTAAACCATTGGGAAGTGCTTTATTCTTACCAGGGCGGATAGTTCGATAACTTTCTTCTTGATGAAAATCACTGCCCACGCTTGCCTTGAGCCCACTAACTCGGCAAATAGAAGCAATGTTTTCTTCATCTTGTAATGAATGTGAGCTGCTGATCACTTCAATTCCAATCCCACCATAGCTTTTAAATTCATCAATCAGTTTTAATAGCTTAGTCCGGGTGAATTTATAACGGCTAGGGTGAGCAATAATAGCAATACCGCCACTCTCAACAATCCATTTAACCGCATTTTCCAGACTTGCCCAAGATTGCTGAGTATAACCAACTTTGCCGGGTGCCAGAAATTTTTCAAACGCTTTACCTGGTTTTGCATGTCCTGCATCGACCAACCATTTACCAAAATGAGTGCGACTAATTGCTTCAGGATGTTCACACAGCTCCATTGCACCTTCAAAAGCACCGTGGATACCCACCTTGGTTAGATTATGCGCAATGCGTTTAGCCCGTTCAATTCTTGATGCGCGTAATTTAGCTAATTCCTCAACCAGTTGCGAATTATTTTCATCAACGCCTAAGCCAACAATATGAATTAGCGTATTATGATGCCAAGTTACCGAAATTTCAACTCCGGGGATAAAATTTATCGCGAGTGCCTGACAAATTTCGCGAGCTTCGGAGATACCTTCTACTGTATCATGGTCGGTAAGCGCTTGATAGATAACACCATTGCTTTTCGCAAGGCTCATTACCTCAGCGACGCTCAACGAGCCATCAGAGTGAGTGCTATGGCAATGTAAGTCAATCGGAATGAATTTTTTTTCCATGGTATTATTAGTCTTTATAATAAAAAAATAACTACCCAACAGATGGGAGGGTAGTTATTATTAGCTAGTAATGATACAGTATTATCTGAGATATTTCAAGTTAAATCGCTCTTGAAAGAGCTCTAATAATCCTCATTAATTAAACTCTTTTGCCATCTCTAGAGTACGTAAGTAGCAATTTTGCATCGCTTGCTTAGTTATGTCATGAAGTTTTTCACGTTCAAAAGTTAGCACCCCTTGTTCAGTCGCACCTTTTTTAGAGGTTACACGAGCCCGTTGTTCGCTAATGCTTATATCTGGATTGGCGCTGAGTAGTGCACTGCTACCACTTACTACTTGGCGGATTAGCGTGTCAGCCTGCTGTTGACTAAAACCAAACTCATTCACTGCAGCATTAATAAACCCTTCCATAAAATAATAAACAAATGCAATCGCACTGCTACTTAGGGGAACTATTTTGTCAATTTCATCCTCAGTTTGTGCCGTATATACTATGCCTATAGTGTTGAAAACTTGATGAACCAATTCCTGCTCTTCATTGCTTACAGCATCTGCTGTAAAAATTGCTGTAATTCCTTGTGCAACGCTGGATGGAGTATTTGGCATGGTACGAATAATGCGCGGGTTATTTAACCATGTATTGATGCTACTGATTGACAGCCCAGCCATTACAGATACAATCAGGCAATCACCGATTTTATCTTTAATTGTTAAACATGCTTCTTTTGCCTGTTGCGGTTTTATTGCAAGTAGTAGGATATCTTTTTGATTTAACTTGTAATCAAGGGTCGGGCTAACTTTAATGCTTGGATAGCTGCTTTGGAGCCGCTCAGCTTTTTCTGGGTTGCGTTGAATTACTTCAATAGTAAATTGCGGATTAGTAACAAGTCCAGCAAAAATAGCTTCCGCCATATTACCACCACCTAAGAATACTAATTTAGTTGTCATAATTGCGTTCTCCAAAAATTAAACTACCGATGCGAATCATGGTTGCTCCACATTCTAAGGCGTGGATGTAATCACCTGACATTCCCATTGATAGCTGATCTAAGTTAAATCCATGTTCATTCAGTTGCTGCTGGTAAGATTTTAGTTGATTAAATTGTGATTTGATTAATTCAACATCATCTGTAGCGCTCGCCATTCCCATTAATCCACGTAGTTTCAAATTAGGCAGTAAATTGATTTCTTTTGCTAATAGGATAATTTCTGCTAGATTGTTTAGACCATGTTTGGATGATTCATTGCTGATATTTACTTCAATCAGTATCTGAAGTGGTGGCAGATGATCTGATCGTTGATTGTTTAAACGTGTCGCATGATTGAGATTGGTTAGTGTATGAACCCATGCTGCATTTTCGGCAATTAATTTGGTTTTATTACTCTGGATATTGCCAATAAAGTGCCATTCTAACGGTAAATTTTTTAGTTGTTCTACTTTGTTTGCCAGTTCCTGAGGGTAATTTTCGCCAAATGCAATTTGTTGTGCATTATGGTAGGCCTCTTGGATGGCTTCAGGGGGATAAGTTTTACTTACTGCAATTAAGCTTGCCACACAGCCATTGTTTATATGTTGGGTTAATTCTTGTCTGATTTCAGTAATTCGTTGAGCAATGTTAGTCATTCGGAATTTTATATAAGAAAAATTATAAAGAGTTCTGATTATAACATAGCTTGTCAGGTATTATGTATTTTGTATTCGGCAAATAATGCTCCACTAATTTTTGTTAAAACTTTATGATTTATGATGATGTACTTATCTTGTATCGTGATTAACAGATGTAATTTTTAGGGTGTGTTAATGATGAAAAATGGTTGATGTTAGTTTTAAGCAACGATTCAATAATTACCTTAGCTAGTAATTTATTGTTTATATAAAAACGTTTCTATATGAATTAAACAAAGAAAACCAAAGTGTTGCGATGCAGCATGTTTAGTTGAGTAAGTTAGTATTATTTTATGCTAACATCAGAGCCTAATCTTTCGAGATGAAATAATGGTTATAATAATTTCAGGAGAGAAATGATGACATTTGCTAATCTATCAAGTTTGGGACTACAAAACCCATACAAAGCTAAGTATGCTAATTATATTGGTGGTAAATGGGTTGAGCCAATTGACGGACAATATTTTGATAATGTGACGCCGTTGACTGGACAAACATTTTGCCAAATTCCACGTTCAAATTCTAAAGATATTGATGCAGCACTAGATGCTGCACATGGTGCGAAAGTTGCTTGGGGTAAAACTTCAACTACTGAACGTGCTAATATCTTAAATAGAATTGCCGATCGGATGGAGAGTAATCTTAAACTAATTGCGGTTGCGGAAACTATTGATAATGGTAAACCTCTACGCGAAACTATGGCTGCAGATATTCCTTTGGCAATTGATCATTTTCGTTATTTTGCGGGTTGTATTCGTGCTCAAGAGGGTAGTATTGCCGAGATTGATCATGAAACAATGGCTTATCATTTCCACGAACCATTAGGCGTAGTTGGGCAAATTATTCCGTGGAACTTTCCGATTTTAATGGCGGTGTGGAAGCTGGCTCCTGCATTAGCTGCTGGAAACTGCGTTGTGTTAAAACCTGCTGAGCAAACGCCTGCATCGATTTTAGTTTTGCTTGAAATTATTGGTGATTTATTACCTGCCGGAGTGTTGAATATAGTCAATGGTTTTGGTTTAGAAGCTGGTAAACCATTAGCCTCTAGTAGTCGAATTGCTAAAATTGCCTTTACTGGTGAAACTACCACTGGACGTTTAATTATGCAATATGCCTCACAAAATATAATTCCGGTGACCTTAGAACTTGGTGGCAAATCACCGAATATTTTCTTTGAAGATGTGATGAGTGCTGATGATGCATATTTTGATAAAGCGCTCGAAGGTTTTGCTATGTTTGCCCTAAATCAGGGTGAAGTTTGTACTTGCCCTTCACGCGCGCTTATTCAGGAATCAATCTACGAGCGCTTTATGGAGCGAGCTTTAAAACGGGTGGCTGCAATTAAGCAGGGTAATCCGCTGGATAGCTCAACCATGATTGGTGCGCAGGCTTCTCAGGAACAACTTGAGAAAATTTTGTCCTATATTGATTTGGGTAAACAAGAAGGAGCTCAATGCTTAATCGGTGGTGAACGCAACTTGCTGGAGGGAGATTTGGCTGGTGGTTATTACGTTCGTCCGACGGTATTCAAAGGGCATAATAAAATGCGCATTTTCCAAGAAGAAATTTTTGGACCAGTATTATCAGTAACTACGTTTAAAGATGAAGAAGAGGCATTAGCTATTGCCAACGATACACTTTATGGTTTAGGAGCTGGGGTTTGGACACGTGACGGTAGTCGTGCGTTTAGAGCTGGGAAAGCTATTCAGGCCGGTCGTGTTTGGACTAATTGCTATCATGCTTATCCGGCACATGCTGCCTTTGGTGGCTATAAACAATCTGGGATTGGACGTGAAACACATAAAATGATGCTAGATCACTACCAACAAACCAAAAATCTATTGGTTAGTTATAGTCCGAATGCGCTAGGCTTTTTCTAATGTAATCAATTAATTTTAATGTAGAACAAAGCTGGCTTATTAATCATATAGTCAGCTTTGTGCTTTATTAGCTTAATAAATTTATCAATGAGTAAAATAATTATGGCAATACAACGAGTAATTGCAAGTAATGCAGCACTGGAACTAATCTGTAAATTACGTGCAGAACATGGCGAATTAATCTTCCACCAATCTGGAGGATGTTGTGACGGTAGTGCACCGATGTGTTTTGCCGCTGGTGAGTTTATGCTAGGTGATGCAGATATCCTGCTCGGTGAGATTGGCGGTGTGCCATTTTATATGAGTAAATCACAGTATGAATATTGGAAGCATACCCAGTTAATTATAGATGCAATTCCTGGTAATGGCGGAATGTTTTCTTTGGAGCGCCCGAGTGGGTTACGTTTTATAACTCGCTCACGTTTGTTTAGTGATGAGGAGTTTTCTAATTTATAAAACTATTAATTTTAGATAACAAGGGGAAAAAATGTATCAAATTACACTCAAAAATAAAAAATATAAATTTAACGATTTAAAAGACCTCATGGCAAAGGCTACTCCATTACGTTCTGGTGATATATTGGTAGGTGTGGCGGCTGAATCTCTAACTCAGATGGTGGCAGCACAAATGATTTTGGCGGATTTACCGCTAAGTGTGTTTACCCAGCAATTTGTAATAGATCCAGAAATTGATGAAATTTCACGACTGATTATTAAACAGCATGATCTGGCTAAATTTGCGCAAATCAGCAGCATGTGTGTCGGTGAATTACGTGAATATCTACTATCTTATGAATGTACACCTCAGGTTTTGGCAGATTTGCGTTATGCGCTAACTCCAGAAATAGTTGCTGCGGTGAGCAAGATTATGCGCAATCAGGATTTGATTGCGGTGGCTGCCAAATGTGAAGTGATAACTAAATTTAGAACTACAATTGGTCTAAAAGGTCGTATGTCAACCAGGCTTCAACCTAATCATGCTACGGATGATAAAGCTGGGATAGCGGCAAGTATTATTGAAGGTTTATTGTATGCCAGTGGCGATGCGGTAATTGGGATAAATCCAGCAACTGATGATATTAATCAACTTGGTTCACTGGTGAGTATGCTTGATGGAATTCGTCAATCTATTGATGCGCCGATTCAAAATTGTGTTTTAACCCACATTAGTAATAGTATCATTCTTGCCAAGCGTAAGTTACCAGTGGATTTATTTTTTCAGTCGATTGGCGGTACAGAGGGGGTAAATAGTAGCTTTGGCGTTTCCCTTGAGGTTTTGCAGGAGGCATTTGAGCTGGGCAAAGAACTCAATCGTGGGCAAAATTATATGTATTTTGAAACCGGGCAAGGCAGTGCATTATCAGCTAATGCTAATCATGGGGTTGATCAGCAGACGGTTGAAAGTCGAGCCTATGCAGTTGCGCGTGAGTTTAACCCTTTACTGGTAAATACGGTTGTTGGCTTTATTGGACCTGAATACCTGTATAATGGCAAACAGATTATTCGTGCTGGGCTAGAAGACCAATTTTGCGGTAAATTACTTGGTATACCGATGGGCTGTGATGTTTGTTACACCAATCATGCGGATGCAGATCAAAATGATATGGATAATTTGTTAACTTTATTAGGTGTTGCTGGATGTAGCTTTATTATGGGGATTCCAGGTTCAGATGATATTATGCTTAACTATCAAAGTACATCATTTCACGATGCAATTTATTTGCGTAATTTATTGGGACTTCGCCCAGCACCAGAATTTGAAAACTGGCTTAAACAGCAGCAAATTTGGGATGGTAAATTGATCAATAAAACTCAATTTGCACAGTTAAATTACTTACTCCAAGCGTAACGAGGTGAGAAAATGACAAAATTATCAGTCCAAGAGCAACTTATTGCTCAGCAAAATGATCGTGTTGCACCTAATTTAACTAAATTTACCAATGCACGGATTGCCATCGGTCATAGTGGTGGACATACCCGTACCAAAAATTGGCTGGATTTTCAGCTAGATTTTGCGGCGGCTAAAGATGCAGTCTATAATGAGCTGGATTTAAACGAATTAGCAAACAAGATTCGGCAAATTACCGATCGCGAAATTTATCAAGCAAATTCATTAGTTACCTCTTTGGATCAATTTTTAACTCGTCCGGATTTGGGCCGCTCAATTAATCCAGAATCCCACGAGCAACTAATGCAATTATGTACCGCGCACCCAGAATATAGCGCACAGGATATATTAATTGTGATTTCATCGGGTTTGTCATCGCTAGCAATTGATAATCATGCTGTGGCATTACTTAATCAATTATTGCCTCTATTTGCTAAAATGGGTTGGTCAGTTGCACCAATCATAATCTCTAAACAGACGAGGGTAGCTTTTGCGGACAAAGTTAATGATGTTTTTAAAGCTAAACTAGTGGTTAATTTAATTGGTGAACGCCCAGGGCTTAGTTCCAATGATAGCATGAGTATTTATTTTACCTACAATTCTAAAGTAAACAGCACCGATGAGCAGCGCAATTGTATTTCCAATATTCATCGTAATGGTCTTAGTTATACTCAGGCGGCTGAGAAATTAACTTATTTAATTCATCGTGCTTTTGAATTAGGATATTCTGGTGTTCAGTTAAAAGATGATTTTTCGCCAGCTGCATTACAGCAGATTATAAATGGAGCTAATTATGTCTCATAAAACACATTTAAAAAAGACTTTGACTGCCTTGCATATTTGGGCAATGGGAGTTGGACTGGTAATCAGCGGCGATTATTTTGGTTGGAACTACGGATTGATAACCGCTTCTCCCGTAATTATGTTGTTAGTTGTTGCCGCTGTCGGCTTGTTTTATTTGAGCTTTATTTTTTGTTATACTGAATTAGTTGCAATGGTACCAAATAGCGGTGGACCATTCTCATTTGTCTCAGCCGCGTTTGGGCATAAATTGGGGGTTATTGCTGGCGCGGTAACTTTAATTGAGTTTTTATTTGCTCCGCCGGCAATTGGTTTGGCAATTGGTTCTTTTGTTCACTATGTCTTTCCGATTTTTAACGCGGTACATGTGACGGTAGCATTTTTTGTCATCTTCGGGATTTTGAATTGTACTGGCGTTGCCTTCGCTGCGACATTAGAATTAATTGTAACTTTGATTGCGAGTTTGGTTTTAGTGATTTTCTTTGGCGCGACTTTACCGCACGTTAATATTGCTAATATTTTGTCTAGCCCAGCGCTCGAAAGCAGTGTCTTTAGTCAAATTTACTCAGCATTACCTTTTGCGATTTGGTTCTTTTTAGGCATTGAAGGCGTGGCAATGTGTGTTGAAGAAGTAAAAAATCCAGAGAAAGCGATTCCACGTGGTTTAATAACTGCAATTATTACGTTATTAATTTTTGCGCTAACAGTGATTGTTTGTTCAACTGGTATACTACCTAGCTCAGTTTTAGTTAATGGTAATGATGCATTACCCAAAGTATTAGCCGCAATTAGTTCGAGTGATAGCTGGCTTACTTTAATGATGATTTATTTGGGGATATTCGGACTGATTGCATCGTTTCATGGCATTATCTTTGGTGCATCGCGTCAGGTGTTTGCGTTATCGCGAGCAAGATTATTACCTCATGGTCTAAGTTATATTGCACCTAAGCTACTAACTCCAGTAAATTCAATTATTCTGTGTTGTGTGATTGGAGTTATTTGTGCATTAAGCAATCAAACTGCCGTATTGGTAAGTATTTCAGGTTTAGGTGCGGTGTTTGTTTATGCTTTGTCATTAGCTGCTTTTATTAAGCTTAAATTAGCTAAAAAAGGTGCACATGAACACTCATTTAAAGCGCCGTTTTTTCCCGTATTGCCTATTGTTACGGTGCTGCTGGCAGTACTTATTTGTGGCTTAATGTTACTTGCGGATATAATGACTAGTTTAATTTTTTTGGCTGCAGTGATTATAATTTGTATTTTCGCGGCAATAATGTATTTTGTGCATAAGGATAAGACCATACATGAAGATTTACACTAAAACTGGTGATCAAGGTGAAACTTGCCTTTTTGATGGCAGTCGTACAAGCAAAGATGATTTGCGTTTGGATTTAATTGGTGATATTGATGAACTTAGTGCTCATTTAGGTCTTGTACATAGCTTGCTAGATGATAGCAAAACTAATGGGTTTATTATAGAGGTTATCCATGATTTATTTCACCTCAATGCTCATTTGGCTGGTGCAGTTAAATACGCTAATCTTGATTTGAGTCCAGAGGTGATTAATCTTGAATTATCTATCGATAAGATAGACTTGACGTTGCCGCCATTGGTTAATTTTATTTATCCGCTAGGTAGTCAGTCTATTGCAACTATTCATATTGCGCGAACGATTTGTCGGCGTGCAGAGCGTAAATTAGTTGCAGCTGGGTTGGAGTTTAAATTTCATCCCAGTTCATTACAATATCTTAATCGTTTATCAGATTGGTTATTTACATTAGCGCGCTACGTGGCGAGTACTCAACAGATAGAGGAATATATTTTAGCAAACTAATTTTCTCTATTATTTACAATTTTACTGACTAACTTAGACTAACTTAAGATAAAACCACCGTTGCTAGTGCATACGGTGGTTTAGGAAAAGAGAAGTTTGTTCAGAATAGAACAAATTCCTTTATTGTTATTTAAGCTGCTCTAGAATTGCCGGATTTTCTAGAGTTGAAATATCCTGAGTTATAGTTTCACCTTTGGCCAAACTACGCAAAATTCTTCGCATAATTTTCCCAGAGCGTGTTTTGGGTAAATTTTCACCAAAGCGAATTTCATCTGGTTTTGCAAGATTACCAATTTCTTTACCAACCCATTCACGTAATTCAGCAATCAAGCGTGCTTTATCTTCGCCTTTTGGTAATTCACCTTTAGGTACAACAAAAGCAACAATTGATTCACCTTTAATATCATGTGGACGACCCACGACGGCAGCTTCTGCCACCTTAGGGTTTGAACCTAATGCTGATTCAATTTCCATTGTTCCCAAGCGGTGTCCAGATACATTTAAAACGTCATCAACCCGACCAAGAATATGGTAATAACCATTTTCATCACGATGAGCGGAGTCACCAGCAATATAATATTTACCATCACCAATATCTTCAGGATAATATGATTTAACAAAGCGCTCTGGATTATTCCAAATTGTTCTGATTTGGGATGGGAATGGTTTCTTAATTACTAGGTAACCACCGCCATTATCATTAACACTATGTCCATTTTCGTCGATAATATCAACAAAAATCCCAGGGATTGAGCGGGTGCAAGAACCTGGAATCAGTGGGGTAATACCTGGCATCGGAGCTAAAATATTTGAACCTGTTTCAGTTTGCCACCAAGTATCAACAATTGGACAGCGACCACCACCAATTTCGTTAAAATACCATAACCATGCTTCAGGATTAATAGGCTCACCAACTGAACCCAGCAAACGTAGTGAAGTAAGATCATAATTTTTAGGTAAGTCACCACCGGCTTTTATTAGCGCACGAATTGCTGTTGGTGCTGTATAGAAAATACTAACTTTGTGTTCTTGTATCATTCGCCAGAATCGATCTGCATAGGGATAAGTAGGAACACCTTCAAAAATAATTTGTGTAGTACCAACTGCAAGCGGTCCATAGCAAAGATAAGTGTGTCCCGTAATCCAGCCAACGTCTGCAGTTGACCAGAAAACATCGCTTGGTTTAATATCAAAAACCCAACGCATAGTTGTGATTGCACCAAGCAAATAGCCACCACTGGCATGCTGAACACCTTTAGGTGTACCTGTAGAGCCAGAAGTATATAAAATGAATAAGGGGTGTTCAGAATCAACCCATTCAGGTTCACATGAATCAGATTGGTTACGAATTACATCATGCCACCATATATCCCGACCTTCAACCCAATTATGCTCTTCACCTGTTCGTTTATGCACAATAACTTTTTCAATTGAAGTATTTTCGGATAATTTTAGCGCTTGGTTAACATCATCTTTAAGCGGAAATATTTTTCCGCCACGTTTTTGTGCATCAGCAGTGATCAAAATTTTAGCCTGTGCATCATGAATCCGTTCATGGATAGCTTTAGCCGAAAATCCACCAAAGACAACTGAATGAATCGCTCCAATTCGTGCACATGACTGCATTGCCACAACAGCCTCAATGCTGTTTGGCATATAAATTACTACGCGATCACCTTTTTTTACGCCAAGAGATTTTAAACCATTGGCAAAACGACAGACTTTATTATGAAGTTCTTTATAGGTTACAGTTTCGACATGTCCTGAATCTGATTCAAAAATAATGGCTGTTTTATGTGGGTGAGTTAGAAGATGCCGATCAAGACAGTTATAAGAAACGTTCAGAGTACCTTCCTCAAACCATTTATAAAACGGTGCATTGGTTTGGTTTAATACTGTACTAAACGGTGTATTCCAGTCGATATATTGACGCGCCAAATCTCCCCAATAACCTTCATAGTCAGATTCTGCTTGTTCAATCATATTGCGATATTGCTGTTCGCTACGGATATTTGCCTGTGCTGCAAAATCAGGATTTACCGGAAACATTCGTTGTTCTGTCAAAACGGATTGAATATTGGACATATCTCTCACTCTTTACATAAATTTGGGTTTAACCTAAAAATAATTGTCGGTTTTTAAGAATGTCTATTTGGTAATTATAATTAACAGGAATATAGTTCAAATGACATAAAACCGACTTCTGTTCGTAGGTTGATAGTATAGCAAAAACCTAACATTTTAGTGTGTCTTTGGATGCTGCAGTGCACACTAAACTGAATAATTAAAGTCGCTATAACTAACAAAGCACCTAGCGCTAGGGCTAGGTTGTTAATTGTCGTGACGTCAAATGATTGCTAGCCTCTACTTAATACTTACTTGAATAATTCCTGCGTTAATCAGCATAGCTCCGCAGTTTACTGAGCTAAATTCTGTATCATCGTTGATTAGTGCAATTTGTTGCAAAATTTCGCGCATGTTCCCAGCAATAGTCAGGTTGTCAGTAAAATGACTAATTTCACCATTAATTACTACTAATGCTGAAGCTCCAACTGAATAATCACCTGTCACCATATTTAAACCATGCCCAATTGTTTCAATGATAATTAAACCATTTTGCATTTCACGTGCTAGAGATTCTAAATTACCGTGATGATTAGGTGTTACATAGATGTTATGGCTTCCTCCTGCATTCCCTGTTGAACGCATATTCATTTTGCGTGCTGTATAACTTGATAAAAAGTAACCTTGAACCTTACCAGATTCAATTACAGTTCTTCGTGCGACAGCACTACCTTCGTTATCAAAATAACAGCTAGCAAGTCCATTGATTATAAATGGATCTTCATACATGTTAAACCAGCTTGGTAAAATTTGCTGTCCAATACTGTCGTTTAAAAAACTTAAGCGTCGATAAAGACTTCCACCACTCAGTGCACCAATTAGGCTACCGATAATTGACTTAGCTATAGTATCTTCAAAAATTATCGCAGGTTTTCCTGATGTGTAGCTTCCATATGTTAAACGCCTTTTTACCCGATTGACAGTTTTCTGTGCTAATTCACGGTTCGCACTTAGGTTCGTAAAAATACGGCTTGAACTGTACCAATAATCAGTTTGCATGCCTTGTGTATTTTTACCAATTAAACTAAGCGATTTGGAGTAACGCGAGGTTTGATAGCCATGATTTAATCCATGTGTATTTGCAGTGACAAAATTGTAGCGAGTGAGTGTTGTCGATGCTCCGTCAGAAGCGCTGATTAGCGGCTCCAAATCTAATGCGGTTTGTTCTAATTCTTTGGTTTGTGTGATTAATTCATTATTATTGATAGGATATGGAGCATAGAGTTGTAAATCATCATGTAGCGAGGTTACAATGTATTCTTTTTCAAGCAATCCATTAGCTCTGTCTTCTTCTGTGTATTTGGCAATATCTAAAGCTTGTCTAATTATGTCACGGCTATTTTCTAATCTAATACTGCTGATTCCGATGTGACCCTTTTTATGTCCCATATAAACGGTGAGAAGTAATTGATTTTCATGACTTGTCTCAAAGGTTTCAATTTCTTGATTTAAAACTTCAATGTCAGTTGAAATACTTTCACTTAGCTCTACTTGAGCATCAGAAGCTCCTTCTTGTAATGATAAATCAATTATTTGATCGGCAATCTCGTTTAATTGTGGTTGTGTATAGAGAAAATCTAGCTTAGTCATAACATTCTTTCGCATCAAATTTGGCTGAGGCGATATTTTAACTCATAATCACAGACTAAAATATAGTAAGATTATGCCTAATACTATATATCAAGTGATAAAAATTAAATAATGAATAACAACCAGCATAGCGATAATGATGAAGAAGTAGTTCTTAGCCGAACGAAACGTAAAGAGCAAGTGGAAGCGCTTCAAGATTTGGGCGTTGAATTAGTTAAGACTTCAAAAGAGAAGTTAGCCAAACTCGATTTACCAGCAAATTTATTTGAAGCAATCAAGATGGCGCAAAAAATTACCGCCAATGGAGCAATCCGTCGCCAATATCAGTACATTGGCAAATTGATGCGTCAGGTCGATGCTGAAGCAATTCAAAGTCGTTTGGAGTACCTTAATGGTGATGACGTAAAGTCAACTCAGATTTTTCATCTCTCTGAAAAATGGCGCGATGAGTTGCTTAATTCTGGCGATGAAGTGCTTGATCGCTTTAGTGCAACATATTCTAATTTCGACATTGGTGAATTAAGAAGTTTGCTGCGAGCAGTGCGCAAAGAGCGCGAACTTCAGCAAAACCGTAATTTTACTAAGCTATTTCGATTAATCAGAACTATTATTGAGGGTAACAGTTGATGAACCAAATTCAAATTGCAATTATTGGTGTTGTGGCGTGTATTGTCCTAGTAATTATTGGTTATTATATTTACCAGGAAAATAAATTCAAAAAAATGATTGAAAATAATTTTAACCAAGCAACAGGTGATGCCTTAAATGACGTTCAGGGAGTAGTTTTTGAAAACCAAAATGATGATAGACGCAGTAGTTTTGAGACTTCGCATAAAGATCAAGAGTTAAGGCAAATAGAAACCAAGCTTGAACAAAAAGAAATTAATTTTGATCCACTGTTAGATACGCCAGATACTGAAAATGTTCAACACAATCCTATTTTTAATAAATTTGATCAAGTAGAATTTCCTTTTGTTGATAGAGTTAGTTTAAACCTAGACCACGTAGTTGATATTTGTTTTGAAGGCGTGGCAAAAATTAAAGTATTGCCTGACATCAGCCAGTTTACCGCAAAAAGTGCAGTTTACTATGTATTGGAAAAGAATTTGCAGTGGAGTTTATTTGAACGTGGTAAAAAATATGCTGCAATTGGAATTCGTTTAGTGGTTGACCTTGTTGATTCTGAAGGTGTAATGTCAGAATTGCAATTAATCAACATCTTTAATGAGCTTGCTAAATTTGCTCTACATCATGAGGGGCATATTCGTCAGACAGATTCTGAATTAGAATTACGTAAGATTCAACAACAACTAAAACAAGTTTCAAGTAGTGAGCTGGAGTTGGCTTTATACATTGTCAATAAAGAAGCCTTGGAATTTCGTCATTTAAATAAATATTTTGTAAGTAATGGCTTTAGAAATAATGGCGGTATATTTGAATATTGTTTGGATGGTAAAGTTTATTTTGATATCCGCGATGAAAATGCCAAGCCATTAAATGAGTTAGGTAATTATCGAACATTTTCAATTAATTCCAAATTACACCATCATGCTAACCCAATGGATGCAATTGATAAAATCTTCGACTTTGCAGAAAAATATATGCAATATTTTGAATCAAGATTACTTACTACCAATAAATTGGTTATGACTGAAAAAGATTTTACAGCCCTTGAAAAACAAGTTGTCAACTATATCAACAGTTGTAAGCGCCAGAACATTGAACTGGGCTCTGAACTTATTTTACGGGTTTTACCCTAGCGTAGTTTAATAATAATTCCTCATCCTTGGGTGAGGTTTTTTATTTGGAGGTATGCAAGATGAATAACAATGTTATAAATAATAATTTTTTTGCTTATTGCATGGATGTTTGTCAACGAAGTATTTTATTTATGGATGTTATGCGCCGCCGTGGTAACGATATGGTGATGATGACTAGTGAAAATTCAAGTACTGTTTTGACCTTTGAAATTGAAAAGATTCTTGATGGTGCGGATTTTAATCCACCAATTAATTATTGGTTGGCGCAAGTAGTGCCATTAGCTGATCACCCTACGGATATAAACAAACGACCATATGTTATCCAAGATCCTCGTGCTGGTCGTGGTCCTGGGATAGCAGGATTTAAAAAAGACAGCGAAATTGGAGCTGCGTTAAAGCATGGGCATCCAGTTTACTTTATTGGTTTTGATGCAGAACCAATTGGTGAACAAAATTATGAAGATGTTATTCGCGGGCAGGTAAGGTTTTACAAAGAGGTTGCCAGATTACATCCAAATAGTCCTAAATTATGTGCAATTGGTAATTGTGCTGCGGGTTATCTGACTATGTTCAGCGCAATGCAAGAACCTGAATTATTTGGTCCTTTGCTGATTGCGGGCTCGCCATTATCTTACTGGAATGGTGAGCGTGGGCGTAATCCAATGCGCTATATTGGTGGTATGCTTGGTGGATCATGGTTAGTCTCTCTTTTAGGGGATATCGGTGGTGGACGATTCGATGGTACTAATCTGGTCATGAATTTTAATATCTTAAATTTTGATAATTTCTTATGGGGCAAGCAGTATGATTTGTTTGCTAACGTAGATCAAGATAGTGAAAGATTTTTACAGTTTGAGCGTTGGTTAGGATCCTTTGGCGAATTAAATCGCAGTGAAATTAAATGGATTGTAGATAAATTCTTTGTGGGTAATCAATTAACGACCGGAATGTTAACAACTAGTGATGGAATTAAATTAGATCCGCGCGAAATTAGTTCTCCAATTGTAACTTTTATTTCTGATGGTGATAATATTAGCCCTCCAGCACAATCAGCTGGATGGATTGCAGATTTATATCAGGATGTTGATGAGATTATTGCACGAGGTAAAACTATTATTTATTGCCTTAATCATAAGGTTGGGCATCTGGCGCTTTTCACAGGCAGCAAAGTTGCCAAACGGGAAAATAAATTATTTGTTGAAAGTATGGATACAATAGATTTGCTACCACCTGGATTATATGAGCTAATTTTGGAAACTCCAGAAGGGGCTGAAGATGGTACTCCGTTACATGCTAGATATGTTGCACGAACTATCGAGGATATAAAAGCCCTTGGTTATAATAGTGAAGAGGATGATAGGGCATTTGCCACAGTTAATAAGTGTTCTCAGGCATTAGATGGTTTTTATGAAAGCTTTATTCATCCGCTGTTTAGAATGTATCATAATCCGTTAGTCGCACGTGTAGCGAAAGACATACAACCTTTACGCTGGAATTATTGGCTGTTTTCTGAAAAATATAATCCAACAATGAAGATTTTTGCTACATTGGCTGAACAAGTTAAAAAAGATCGGAAACAATTAGCCGAAGATAATCAATGGTTGATTTGGCAAGATATGCAAGCAAAGTTGATTGCGTCTTATTTACATAATTTGCAAAATCTACGTGATAATCTGATGGAACAAACTTTTTTTAATTTGTGGGGTAATTCTGAAATGCAAAAGTATTGGAATACCGACGAAGGCATTCCGAGATATACGCCAAGCTTAACTCAATTGGAACGTGATAAATTAATGGCAAATTACACCGCTGAGACTTTGCAAAAAATGCCAGTAACTTCACGGTTAGGGGCAATCTTTCGCGTCGTTGCGCTATTGCTGGTTGGTCGCCATGAAATTAAGGCTTCCAGCGCTGCAACCTTGATCAGTTGGGCTAAGAAAAACTATCCTCAAATTGGTGACGATGAATTAAGGCAAGTTATTAGTTCTCAGGTAACAGTAGTTTGGCAAGATAAAGATAATGCATTGAACGAACTACGTAAATTTGTTATGTCCAAAGATGAAGCAGAACAGCTAGTTCTTGCTGTTGAGGATATTTTGACTCAAATAGCTGACGTGCCTGCACGAATGATTGTTGCCTTGCACGAATTAGCACAAAAATTAAATATTGTTGATTGAGTATATATGTCAGATTTATTTTCACCGAGTAATCCACAAGAACAGGAAATTATTTCTCTTACAAACGAATTAAATCATCATAATCAGCTTTATCATAGCCATGATGCACCAATAATCACTGATGAAGAATATGATCGTTTATTTAGACGTCTGTTGGAATTAGAGGCGAGCTATCCTCAATATAAACAAAATAATAGCCCAACGCAGCGAATTGGTGGAGCTGTATTGAGTGAGTTTAATCAATATCCACATCAGATTCCAATGTTATCCTTAAACAATGTGTTTTTGGATACTGAACAAGATGAGTCACTTTTGCGTCATCATGAATTATTTCAGTTCACTGCACGAATTGCGAAAGAATTAGCCGAGGATGAATCTCAACTGGAATTTATTGCTTCTCCAAAGTATGATGGTGTGGCAATTAGTTTGCTGTATGAAAATGGAGTTTTGGTTCGTGCACTTACCCGCGGTGATGGTTTTACTGGTGAAGACGTGACTGCTAATGTTAAAACTATTCGCAATATACCGCTTAATATATCCAGCGATTTACTAGCTCCAGAAGTTGTTGAAGTACGTGGTGAAATTTTAATTTTAAATTCAGATTTCATTAGTTTAAATCAGAAACAAAGTGAAAATGGTGGAAAACTTTATGCCAACCCGCGTAATCTGGCAGCTGGTAGTATTCGTCAGTTAGATAGCGGAATTACGGCTTCTCGCCCTTTACGTTTTTATGCATATGCGTTGGCGCAATATAGTGGTGGAGAATTTGCTTCATTTAGCCAAGAGTTAGAGTTTTTAAAGTCTGCGGGCTTTACTATTGCCAGCGAATGCAGCCTGTTACAAGGTAATTTGCAACTAAGCGCTTATTATGAGCAGATGATGATGAAACGTAATGATTTGTCTTTTGGTATTGATGGTGTAGTTTATAAATTAAATTCAATAGCTGGACAGAAAAAACTTGGTTTTGTTGCTCGCGCACCACGCTTTGCGATTGCGTATAAATTTCCAGCGCTGGAGGTTGAGTCTGAGATATTGGCGATTGATGTTCAAGTCGGGCGAACAGGTGCGTTAACTCCAGTTGCGCGAATTAAACCTGTGAATGTAGCTGGCGTGGTAGTAACTAATGCTACCTTGCACAATCAGGATGAGATTCGGCGTAAAGATGTCCGCGTTGGTGATATTGTGCTGGTGCGCCGTGCTGGTGATGTTATCCCAGAAATTTCCCGTTCACTCACTGAGCGCAGGACTACTCAGCTTGAAGAGTTTAGCATGCCAAAGGAATGTCCGGTATGTGGTTCACACGTTATTCAGGAACAAGACGAAACAATTATGCGTTGCTCTGGTGGTTTATATTGTATCGCGCAAAAAAAACAAGCAATTACCCATTTCTGCAGTAAACTGGCATTGAATATTGATGGCTTGGGCGAAAAGAGTGTCGAGCAACTGGTTGATGCTGGGCTAATTAATAATGTTGCGGATATTTTTCGTTTGCAAGTAGAGTTGTTGTTAGAGTTAGAACGCTTTGCTGAGAAAAGCGCTACCAATCTAATCGCTGCGATTGAGAAAAGTAAGGCTACGACTTTGCCTAGGCTTATTTATGCTTTAGGAATTCGTCATGTCGGAGAGAGCTCAGCTAAAGATTTGGCGCGCGCTTTTGGTAATCTGGATGCATTGATGTCTGCAAATAAAGAACAGCTGTTACAGGTAAAAGATGTCGGCGAAGTTGTCGCTGCGTCAATTATTAATTTTTTTAGTGAAGTACACAATTGCAAAATTATAGAAGAATTATTGGCATTGGGTGTTAATTATCCACCTTTGGTTGCCGATAACTTATACCATCCAAAGGTTAGCGGTAAGACTTTTGTTATTACAGGTAGTTTTGCTAATATTAAACGTGATGAAATTAAAGCTCGTTGGGAAAATTTTGGTGCAAAAGTGGTGGGTAGCGTTTCCAAAAAAACTGATTATGTCATAGTTGGCAGCGATGCAGGCAGTAAGCTTGATAAAGCCAATGAGTTGGGGATTAAGTTGATTGATGAAGCAGGATTGGCGGTATTATTAGCGGAGTTGAATAATAGTGAAGCAAGTAATAATTCGTAAAGTAATACCTAGTGATGTGACGGTATTAGTCAAGCTAATCGAGCAACTGGGATATTCGATAACTTTATCTGAGCTGCAAGCAAATATTGAATTATGCTTGAGCGATAAGCATTACAATATTTTTGTCGCAGAGATCCAAGATGAAATTTGTGGTTTTATTGGGCTTATTACCGCCAGATGGCTACATCGTAACGGCTCTTGGGCTAAAGTTTTAGCTTTGGTCGTTGATGAAGAACAGCGTGGAGCAAAAATCGGCAGTCAACTACTTAATTTTGCAGAAAATTATGCTAAAGCCCAAGGTTGTGATAAAATAGAACTTACTAGTGGCTTGCATCGCCATCAAAGTGGTGCACATAAATTTTATCGTAATCATGGTTATCAGAGCGATTTAACTCAGTATTTTATGAAGAAATTATCATAGGAATCAGTGTAATGTATTTATGTATCGATATCGGTAACTCACAGATACACAGTGGTGTATTTAATGTAAATGGTGAAATCTTAGTCCAATTTCGCCATAATACTAGCCACGTTGGCTCATCAGATCAGTTTGCGTTGTTTATTTTGCAGGTATTACGTGAAAATAGTATTGACCCCACGCAAATTAAGCGGGTAGCAATTGCTTCGGTTGTCCCTTCAGTGGATTATAGTGTTACTTCTGCATTTATTAAATATTTCAAGATAACACCATTGTTTCTTAAGCCGGGAGTTAAGACCGGAATTAAAATTGCTTCAAATAATCCAGGGGAAATTGGTGCAGATCTAATCGCTGGCGCTGTAGGTGGAATAAGTAAATATCCCAATAAGCACTTATTGATTTTTGATTTCGGTACGGCTACTACGGTGATCTATATTACACCACAAGCTGAATTTGTTGGCGGTGCAGTACTGCCTGGAATTCGTCTGATGATGGAAAGTTTACAGCATAATACGGCTAAATTGTTTACGGTAAATATTTCAGCTCCTAAGCAGGCTATTTCCAAAGACACGCGGATGGCGATTCAGTCTGGCTTATATTACAGTCAAACTGGAGCAGTAAAAGAATTAATCGCACAAGTTATTCATGAGTATGCTATTGAGCGCCGTGATTTGATTGTTATTGGCACTGGTGGTTTTGCAACCTTACTAAATACTTCCAGCGTTTTTGATGATATTGTGCCTGATCTATTGCTGCTTGGACTCAAAGAAATTTTAAATATTAATGAATAGGGATTAAATGTCATCTGATATGATCGTAGTTATTGGTTTAATTTTAGCAAATGCATTATTTACTATTTCCGATATGTCGGTGATAGCTTCAAAAAAAACTCGTTTGCAAACCTTGATTGATAATGGTAGTAAAAATGCTGTTCGAGCATTAAAGTTAGCCGAAAATCCGACGCATATAATTGCAACAACCCAAATAGGTCTGACTGTTGTCACTTTGTTGGAGGGGGCTTTTGTTGAGGCTTCATTGTCAGGTAAAGTTGCGTCATACTTTATTCAAATGGGATACTTTCATGGACAGGAAGCTCATATTGCTTCAGTTTCTGTTTTTGTTGTAGTGACTTTTTTATTGATACTTTTTGGTGATATTTTACCTAAACGAATCGCGATATTATATCCTGAAGCGGTAGCAGTTACGCTTGCTCCAGTTACTACGTTTGTAATTAAATTATTGTTGCCAATTGTAACTAGCTTTGCTTTCTTAAGTGACTCGATTTTGCGCTTATTTGGCTTATCAACTAAACGTAACGACGAAGTTTCTGAAGAAGATATTGAAACAATGTTTGAAGCTGGTGCCCAATCTGGGGTTTTAATTCAAGCTGAAAAAGATTTATTTGATAATGTTTGGCGCTTAGACGAAAGTAAAGTTGGTTCGCTAATGACGCCACGTTCAGATATTGTTTTTATTGATGTAATGGCGCCATCAATTGATAATGTTGATAAAATCTTGAGTAATCCTTCACAAAATTTATTGATCTGTAAAGGAAGCTTGGATCATGTTTTGGGTTATATTCCAGCGGTAAAAGTTATTAAGGAAATAGTTCAACAGTTTCATGAACACGTTGCTAAAGCGCAGATGAACTGGACGGAAGGTTTAAAACCAATTCACAATATTCCTAATAGTTTAACTTTAATTGAGATTTTAGAATCATTTCGCTCTTTTAAAACCCATATTGCTTTGGTTTATAACGAATTTGGACATGTTGAGGGTTTAATTACTTTGGGTGATTTGGTAACTGCTGTAATTGGCGATATTCCAAGTGTAAATAGTGAAAGTATTCAGCTGATTGAAAAAGACCCATCAGGAAAATGGCTAGTAGATGGTTTAGCTTCAATCAATGATTTACTGGATGAATTGGAAATTGATGATTTACCTGAAGGTGACGCGGGTAGTTATCAAACAGCTGCAGGGTTCGTAATTTCATTTATTGGTCGCGAACATGGCAGATTACCAAAAGTTTTTGACAAATTTGAATTTGCTGATTATGTTTTTGAAATTGTTGATATAGATCGTGAAGGTGGATATCGGGTTGATAAAATCATGGTGCGCAGATGTGAAACTTCGGATAATGAATTTACTGAATAAAGTTATTAAGACTGTAAGGGCTATTGTTAAATGACAACTAATCATTATAAGGCGGTAATTTTTGACCTTGATGGTACTTTGTTGGATACTGTTCAGGATATTGCCAACTCAATGAATAATGTGCTTGAGCGTCATGGGTTTCCACTCCATGATATTGCGAGCTATCGGTGTTTTATTGGAAACGGAATTTCCAAATTAGTTTATCGTGCCTTACCTTCGGAAATTAGTGAAGGTGTACACTACAATAAAATACTTGCTGAAGTTATTGATGAGTATTCGCGGAATCTTGATGTTTATACACGGTTGTATGATGGTATCGGTGAACTGTTGAGTGAGTTAACTCAGCGTGGAATTAGCTTGGCAATTCTTTCCAATAAAGATGATAGTTTTATGAGTGAAGTTGTTGCAACGTATTTATCTCAATGGAAATTTGAGGTGGTCTTTGGTGCACGGGCAAATACTCCAGCTAAGCCAGATCCTTATTCTGCGCTGGAAATTGCCGAAATTATGGGATTGCAGCCGACGGAATTTCTTTTTTTAGGCGATACTAGTGTTGATATGCTCACAGCCAATAGTGCAGGAATGTATGCAGTAGGTGCGGCATGGGGGTTTCGTGGAAGGGAAGAGCTGTATGCAAACGGTGCGAGATTGGTGATCGATTATCCAGTCGACTTGCTTCAACTTTTATAGTAAATATAAATTCTTTTCAAATTGCAATCAATTATCTCTAATTAACGTTCATTGTATAAGGTAAAATACATGACTAAGTATATTTTTAGGCTGCTGTGATGCGTAAGCTAATTTCATGGTCACGTTTTGTGATGTGTGTTCTTTTGATGTGCTACATTGTTGGTTCATCATATCTATTTTATCCTTTTATTCCAATGAGTTGGTGGCGACGTTTTTTTCACAAGCCATGGGCACGAGCAATGGTTTGGGCGATTGGTGCCAAATTTGAAGTGACTGGCTCAATTGGTGATGATTACATTCAGCCAAATACAATGTTTGTCCAAAATCACGTTTCTTGGTTAGATACTTTAGTAATGTCTAGCGTATATTGTACTAACTATGTTGGTAAAGTTGAGATGTTGCGCTGGGCTTTACTCAGAAATATCATTAAATCAGGTGGTACTGTATTCATTGATCGTAAAAATAAACGAGATTTAGTTATGGCAAATAAGAAAATTGCTAAAGTCATGCAAGATGGTTGGGCAATGGGTTTATTTCCAGAAGGTACAACTAGTGATGGTATGACGATCTTGCCATTTCATGCTTCAATTTTTGAATCAGCAATGATTGCTAAAAGCCGGGTTGTTCCTGTTGTCTTGCGTTATCGTAATGCTGATGGTTCGCCATCTACTGAAGTTACATTCTCAAAAAAAAGATGGATGGAATCAGTGTGGAGTACTTTGCGCCTTAAAGGCTTAGTAATCAAGATTGATATACTGGAAGCGGTGAATGCGACTGATTTTCCTAATCGAGAAGCTTTATCCCAGTATATGTATGCAAAAATTAGTACGCTTTACCATAGTGATTTAGATAGTGAACCTGCGGTTTACTAGTCTAGTTGAAGATAATATGAAATCAGAGAGAGTTTATAAATATGCCAATTAGTAAGTCTTTAATCTTGGATGCCTATCGTTGGCGCCATGCATGTAAAGAATTTGATGCCAGTAAAAAAATTTCCGCAGAGGATTTTGATTTTTTATTGCAGATTATAAGTCTGTCGCCATCTTCATTTGGGCTGCAACCTTATGAGGTTTTTGTTTTGAAAAATCAAAAGCTATTGCACGAACTGCATCCGCATATGTGGGGTGCACAAAAACAATTGCCAACTGCAAGTCATATACTTATGTTTGCTTCTAAGAAAGATATTACGGTAAATGATGCCTATTTTGATCATATCCTTCAAGATGTTCAGCAAACACCTGTGGAAATGCAGGAGATGCGACGTAATTTAATCCAAAACCATCAGCTAAATGAGATTCAACTAAAAAAAGACTCTCGCTATCTTAATGATTGGGCTGCGAAACAAGCCTACATTGCGTTGGGTAATGTCATGAGTGCCGCAGCACAAATTGGTATTGATTCGTGTCCGGTAGAAGGATTTGTCAGTCAAGAAGTAATGGATATTTTAGTTCAGCATAAAGTCTTTGATCCAGAATTTTATCAAGCTGTAGCCTTTTGTTTTTTTGGTTATCGTTTGAATCCGCCAGCACGTGAAAAAACTCGCAAATCATTAGCTGAATTAGTACGTATTGTTTGATTTTTGTCATAGAAATATAAAAGGGTCATCATTGAAAAAAATTCTAGTGTTATTAATGTTGTCGGTATCATGTATGGCATATAGTGATGATGGTGTTAATACGCCTTACTCAAGTGACCCGTTAGAATCTTCTGTAGGTACATCAAAACAATTGTTTAAATCTGGGTGGTATGGACACTCCAAAGATGTAACGTATATAAAATTAATTCAAGTTGGTAAAAATATGGGGCTGAGTATTTTATTTAGTTCTACTGGTTATTTCTGCCCAATTGATCAGTATTTACCATTTAATGCAGACAGCAAAATCGCCAATGCCTATAATTATACTGTTGGTAATGGATGTATAGCAACAATCACGATGAATCCTAAAAATAATACGTTTAAATTAACTGTCAATAGCCGTTCAAAGTGCTTTGAAGAACCGACTTATCAAGAGTTTTGCAATGGTAATCTTGATGTTCATATGACAGATGAACGTGCCTCTACCTTGTTTGTCAACAAGGTATTTACTTATCAGAAAAAGCAAAGTGACGATGATTATGATTGGAACGATGATTAATTACACTTATAATGCATTCATGAGAAAGAGTTAAGGCAATTTTACTTTGAGTTCATGGTTTGGGATACGAGTTATTGGGAATTAAAAATAAGGAAGAGTAAAGTATGAAAATATTAGTTATCGGTAAAGGTGGACGAGAGCACGCTTTAGCTTGGAAATTTAGCCAAAACCCACAAATTGAGAAAATATTTGTTGCGGAAGGCAATCCTGGTTGTGAATTATTACCGCGTGTAAGTAATGTGAAATTAAATAAAATCGATGAGTTGCTTGAATTTGCCGAAGTACAAAAAATTGATTTAACGATTGTCGGAAGTGAAGAGCTGCTGGTCGAAGGAATTGTTGATAAATTTGAAGCGGTTGGTCTTTCTATTTTTGGACCAAATAAGCAAGCTGCACAGCTTGAGGGTAGCAAAGCATTTGCCAAAGAATTTATGAACAAATATGGTATTAAAACTGCCCATCATGAAAGTTTTACAGATTATGCTAGAGCGTTAAAATATTTAGATAAAGTTAGCTATCCGATTGTAATTAAAGCTAGTGGTTTAGCTGCTGGTAAAGGCGTTGTTATTGCGGAAGATAATGATCAAGCGGAAGCGGCTTTAGCTTCAATGCTTTTGGACCAAGTATTTGGTGAATCTGGTTGTGAAGTAGTTATTGAAGAGTATTTGGTTGGGGTTGAAGCATCTATTTTATCTTTCACTGATAGTGAAACTATAATCCCGTTAATTAGCGCCAAAGATCACAAAAAAATTGGTGATGGTGAAACTGGGCTAAATACTGGTGGCATGGGAGTTATCGCACCAAATCCATACGTTACTGCTGATGTTAATCAGGCGTTTATTAGTGATATCTTAGAACCTACTTTGCGCGGCATCAAAGCAGAGAAGATGGATTTTGCTGGAGTAATATTTTTTGGTTTAATGATTACCAAGCATGGTGTTTATTTACTTGAGTATAATATGCGATTAGGTGATCCAGAAACTCAGGCAGTACTCCCATTGCTTAAATCTGATTTATTGACTGTGATTGATGCAGCATTAAATAAAAAATTAGAGACGATACAACTTGAATGGCAAAACGGCGCAACTTGTTGCGTGGTATTAGCTTCAGGAGGTTACCCAGAGGCTTATCATAATGGTCGCCCTATTCAAGGAATTAAAGAATTCAATCATGATCATGCTCAACTATTTTTAGCTGGTGTATCTTCCAATGGCGATGAATTTGTTACCGCTGGTGGGCGCGTGCTGAATGTAGTAGCACATGGTAAAGATTTAGCTACGGCGCGACAAAATACCTATAAATTGCTTGATTCTGTTTCTTTTAAAGATTGTTATTATCGTAAAGATATCGGTGAAATTAATTCATGAGTGATCAACAGGTAGCTCATAGCTTTACTAACCGCCAGACAAATATTATGGCGGTTTGTGCATTTTTAATTATCCCTATGTCAGGATTAGCCGTTGATATTTATGTTCCATCACTTCCTACGGTAGCTAAATATTTTCATATTAGTGAGGCACTTACACAGGTTACAGTAACAATTTTTTTAATTGCTTATGCACTCAGTCAATTTGTAGCTGGGAATATTGTTGATGCATATGGTCGGCGTAAAATCACGATTACTTCGTTGCTTGCATTTAGCTTGTTTAGCTTTTGTATTCCACAAATTGATAGCATCGGAATGCTGCTACTGCTACGTTTTCTCCAAGGGTTATGCGTTGGGTTTTTTATGGTTTCTAAGCGTGCGATTATCGTTGATATTTATAGCGGAATTAAATTGCAGTCAATGTTGATTTATACTACTATTGCGTGGTCATTAGGTCCGATTATTGCCCCAGGAATTGGTGGGTATCTACAAAGTTTCTTTGGTTGGAAATCATGTTTTTATTTTTTAGCTGCTTATTCCTTTACTTTAGCTCTTGCCGAATTGACCTTGGTACCAGAAACGATAAAAAATAAAACGGCCCTAAATTTCATTAATATTAAATCTGCGTATAGTGAGATATTAAGTAATGGTAGATTTAATCTTGGCGTTTTAAGTCTGGGTTTTTCTTATGCGATGATTATGCTATTTAATTTGCTGGGGTCATTTTTGATCCAAGTAACACTAGGTTATACACCCATCGAATATGGGCATTATGCTTTGGTCATGGGATTTGCTTGGATGTGTGGTGGATTAGTTAATCGGCGTTTGCTGAGTTTAGCATTAATGCCCAAGATGCGCGGAGCAATTATGAGTGCGATGTCTCTTGCGCTAATCATGTTTTTGCTCGGATTAAAGAGTGAAAATATTTATACCATTTTGATCCCTGCTTTTTTGATGCATTGTTTAGCTGGATTTATTTTTAATAACTACTTTGCTTATTGTTTATCAATGTTCCCTCGTTACGCTGGGACGGCTGGTGGAATAGCGGGTAGTGGAGCGTATGTTGTGACTTTTGTGACTAGCTCAATTTTAGCTGGAGTATTACCCAGCAGTGCTGTAACATCATTGGCTGCTGGATATTTTATTTTGGCGATTGCTTGTTGGATGCTGTATAAAATGATTAATAGTCGAATATACTCGTCGCGCTCACAATTCTAGCGTTGTCGTATTGATAAAAAAGGCTCCTTATGTAGTTTATCTACACCGCGTCGCCTTTTTTATCAATACTCCTAGCTACAATCGTGATCACTTAGAGTCTATACATAAAGACTCAACTTATGGGCGTTCAAAGTATAACTATTTGATATTACGATTGCCTCTTAAGGATACTGAATACTTCATGGTGGTTATACTTTTCTGCTAAGTCAAGAGCACTCATTTCATCATAGTCTCGGTGCTGCAAATTTGCTCCAGCGGCAATTAATACTTCAATCACTTGAACCTTACCTTGGCGTGCAGCCATTAATAATGGTGTGCGCAGATCAAGGTCGCTGTGCTCTAAATTAGCGCCAACACTGAGTAATAACTTAACCAGATTCGCTTTGCCAAGTAGCGCTGCCATGCTTAGTGCCGTTCTACCTGCAATATTAACATGCTCAAGATTAGCACCAGCTGCAAGTAAAATTCGCATAATATTTGATTTACCATGTTCTGCGGCAAGCATAAGAGGTGTTTCTCCATTTTCATCTTGATGCTCAATATTTGCACCAGCCGCAAGTAGTGAACGCACTACATTTGATTTACCATGAATAGCAGCAAGAGATAGCGCACTTTGTCCGAAACGATTGGTTTTTTCCAAATCTTTGGCATGATGCTGTATCATGTTTTTCACTTGTTTAGCCGTACCACTAACTACGGCGCTTAACAGACTATGATCGTTTGTAAGAGTTGCTTGCTGTTGTTTTACTTGAGTAATAAATTTAGTTGGATTGCGTAATAATTCCGCTAAATTCTTATGACTATTTGTTTCTGCTAAGTGCAATGCGCTATTATTTTCATCATCACGCAGATTAAGATTGGCATTATAAGTTAATAAAATCTTGGCTGGTTCTAAATTACCGCGTTCGGCAGCAATCAGTAAAGCACTACGACGATGTTGTTCGGTGTGTTCAAGATTAGCACCATGAGTAATAAGTAATTCTAGTATTTGTGGCTGATTATACCAAGCTGCAAATATTAGTGGACTCCAGCCATACTCATCAAAATCTTCAAGATTAGCACCGTGATCAAGTAAAATCTTTACAATTTCAATGTGACCAGCTCTAATTGCATACATCAATGGTGTCCAATATGATTTATTGCAATAATCAACATTTGCTCCTGCGTTTAGCAATAGTTCAACGGCTTCGATTTTACCAGCGCTAGTAGCCCAAATCAGAGTTTTACCACAATCTGCATTGCGTTTACTCATACTAGCCCCAGCACGTACCAAGCATAAAACGGTATCATGAAAGAACTTATCCTCAGCAGTATCTAGTGCACTCATCCCATAATCATCGAGGTGCTCAATATTTGCTCCAGATGCAATTAAAATATCTAATGACTCCTGTCTGTTGTATAGTGCAGCAATAGATAGTGGAGAGCGCCCATATTCATCACAATGTTCAAGATTGGCACCTAGCTCAATTAATAACGTAACCATTTCCAGATTGTTATTACGTGCGGCGTAGTGTAATGGACTCCATCCATAAATATCGTAACATTCAAGATTGGCACCACAGTTAATTAAAGTTTTAACTGCTTCGGCTTGAGTTTTGAGGACAGCAAAAAATAACGGGCTCCAGCCAATTTTATCGCAGCGATTAAGATTTATACCAGCTTCAGAAAGAGCAATAATCGACTGACAACTCCCATCACGAGCAGCGTAAATTAATGCTGTATTGCCGCTTTCGTCAGTTTGTTCAATAGGTGCACCATGTTTAACTAACAGTCTAATAACTTCAGCTTGATCTTTCCAGCCAGCAAAAAATAAGGCTGTCCAACCTAGCTCATCGCTGTAGCGATAATCACATCCATGCTCTAATAAAAATTCACAAATTGAAAATTTGCCATCGCGGGCAGCATAAATCAACGGTGTGCATCCAGTATTATCTATCTTGTTTAAATTAGCTCCGTTATTAGCAAGGAGTTTGACGGTATCAAGGTGATCTTCTTTGATTGCAAAAAACACCGCGCTCCAACCATATCGATCACTGTGTTCAATATTGATGTTAACATTGATTAACTCTCGGATTACGTCACTAAAGCCATCACGCGCGGCATAAAGTAATGGTGTTCTACCGTAATCATCTTGCGCATCAGGATTAGCACCACGTAACAATAATTGTTTTACAATTTGTGGTTGATTTTGCCAAGTTGCAAAAAAGAGTGCTGTCCAGCCATAATTATCTCTTAACTCGAGATTAGCACCAGCATTTAGTAGTAGATTTATAATTTCAGTATCGGCACCAAGTGCTGCGGCATTTAACGCACTCCAGCCATTTGATGCTAATTGATTAACATTTGCACCATGATTAAGGCTACTAATTACTAGCTCACTATTATTGGTTTCTATCGCGTAAAATAAATCGTCTGTGATATCATTAGTAATATTAGAGTTTTGTTGGCGATTTGTCTCGATTAAATCATGTAATTTACTAGCAATTTCATTGTGCCCAAAGAGTTCAGCCGCAGTCTGAGCAGTTGTTCCAAATTTATTGGTTAACTCAAGGTTAGCACCAGCTTGGAGCAGTATTTCAACCGCGCTCCAATTTCCCGAGTTTGCGGCTTGAATTAGTGGGGTAATTCCATGAGAATTGACCTGATTAACCTCCACGCCATCATTAATTAAACTAACTAATTTGAATAAATTATTATTGCGTGCCGCTTCGATTAACTGGTCAATGATTTGCATTTAATTTCCTTAAAAATACCTGCGGATTTTACCATATTTTTAGAGTGATATTTAGTGGTATATGAGAAAATAGTTTATTCTCATTTGTCTTGAGTTTTTATTTATTAAAAATCATCTTTACGTAGTGATTTTTCCAAAATTTGTTTACCGTAGTAGACCGCAGCTAAAATTACTCCAATACCGAGTATTTGCATAGCGTGCAAGGTCTCATGAAAAATAACATAAGCATAAACTGCGGCAAAAATAGGTGAGAGCAGCAGAAAAATTGAGGTTAGTTGAAGTGGAATATATTTAACTGAATAAGCCAGTAAAGTTTGTCCAAGTACCTGACCATTAAACGCAACAAAGACTAAGACTATCCAACCAGTATGCGTTAGTGGAATCACTACTTCGTGTTTGTAAATTGCAAGAAGCATTAATAAAATTCCGCCGACGATACAGACCATAATCATTACCATACTGGCAGGGTAAGCTTCTCGGGCCGTTTTAATGCTAGTAAGAAAAAGTGCATAAAATACTGCGGATAGTAAAGCTAACCAATCTCCAGTAAGATGTCTAGCAGAAAGACTATTATCAGACATTAAAAAATAGAGCCCAACGATAGCTAGTATTACAGTGACTAAAAATTTAAGCGGGATTTTTTCTTTAAACCAAAAAATTGAAATTGGTGCAATTACGAACGGTACCATATTGGTTAATAGAGTTGATTCTGCCAACGAGGTATAGATGATAGAAACATTAAATACCGCCAAATCCAAGGCAAAAAACAATCCAGCACAACACGAAGAAATAACAATTGGCATGGTTAGTTTTTGCTGAAAATTACGCTTATTGCTACCATTCATGGCAAGAAGCATAGGAATAGTCAGTAATAAGCGATATGCACCTGATGCAACAGGACCAGTTTCACAAAAGCGAATTAAAACACTCGAAAAGACGATATTGGCAATCGCAAATAGCACAAAGAAGATATGTTTATTCATGTGTAAATTAATTTTCTGGGTATAATAAGTATTTTTTACGGATTAGTTTAAATTTAGTTAGTTCTGGCTGCCAGCTGGCACGAATGGCACTTTCACTAAAACCTGATTCAACTTGCTGGCGTAATAAAGCAGTTCCGGCGAGTTTGTAAAAAAATGGTGTAAAAAAATGTGCTTTATCCGGAAACTCTTGATAAGCTTGTAATAAGTATTTTAGCTGAATTTGTCCATTAATTTGTGCAAGAATAGTGCTTTCTGGCAGTTGTAGATCCCAGCCAAAGCATTGTTTACCCTTAAATGGAGGATTTAGTGCACCTGTTACAGCTTGTGGTGTGAAACTAAAATCGCTTTGATATTCAGGGTGTCCGAGCACTTGAAAGGGCATAGCTGTACCACGTCCAACGCTGAGCTTAGTTCCCTCAAACCAACCTAATGATGGATACCAATAAATCGCGCTCATATTGGGTAAATTTGGTGATGGTCGCACACTTAGCTGAATTTTGCTTTGATGAGTATAGTTAGCCAATGGTATTACCGTTAATTTGAGTTGCCGTGCTTTTTGACGAGGTTGTAAATCAAGCCACTGTTCACCTTGCAGCATCTTAGCATATTCACCAATAGTCATCCCATAAACCACTGGGATATTTTGCATGCCAACAAATGATTTGTATTTACTTTCTAAAACTGGTCCATCAACATAGAAACCATTGGGATTAGCACGATCCAATATAATTAAAGGTTTATTATTTTCTGCTGCCGCTTCCATTAATTTTTGTAATGATGAGATGTAAGTATAATAACGTACGCCAACATCCTGAATATCAAAGACAATAATATCAACGTTTGCTAAGTCCTGCGTATCTGGGCGATCCTTTTTACCGTATAATGAAACGATTTTAATTCCGCTTTCGGTTGTGCTGGCAACTGATGCACCGGCATCACTTAGACCGCTAAAGCCATGCTCGGGAGTAAATATTTTTATAATATTTATCTTTTTTGTGCGTAAAAAACTGATGATATTTTGACTCTCAACGATTGATGCATTATTAGCAAAAACTGCGACATGTTTCTGGTTAATCATGGACTCATATAGATCAAACCGAGCATCAGCATTGACTACTTCCTGAGCGCTACTATTTGCTGCAATTAATAATGATAAAATACTGGCTATAGTGAAAGTGAATAGATGTTTCATTGGTTTACTTAAACGTCAAGAGAATTAATTTTAACATTATTTGCCAACTACTTTCATATTGAATTCCATTTTACTAAGTAAGGTTTTTGTTAAATGAGATTTGAAATCAAGTGATTGTTTGTGGTGTATGTTAAAATAAAGTAATTAATAACTAAAGCATGGGGTACGAACTTGCAACAATTTACAAAAGCTGCACTAGATGCAGTTATTCTTTATTTTAAACAGAACAAGTTAATCGAGTATAAACCTGAAATATTGATTGATGAAGCTAATAAGTTGTGGAATCAAATAGCTCAGATTAATAGTGGTGATGAGAAATTAAATGAATCTTATCGTGAGTTTTTATGGACAAATGTTATCGCAACTAATCCTGATTTGGAAGATGCTGTTGTATTGGAACAATTAGTTCCACTTTGGAGTGCATCGCGTGGTATTCAATTTGCGGCTGATAAACCAATTGACGAGTTTTATATGGAGTTTGAGTTAAGTTGGTTGTGGTTTTTATTAGCATCATGTGCTTCGCAAAATGATTTTGACCATACAAGAGTAGCAAAAATGCGGACTATAATCAGGCGTTACAGTAATTTACCTCAAATTTGGTTGTATCTATGTCAACTTGATGGCGATGCAATTGAAACTGCTTATACTTTTTAATGAGGTAGTCTGTGCGTTATATACAAGATAATATTGCAGCGATTGCTAGCGGTTCAGGACAGGCAGGGGTTGGCGTAATCCGCATTTCAGGAAACAATTTAGGTGAGTTAGCGCGTATTCTAAGCGGAAAACAAAATTTGAAACCGCGCTTTGCACATTATAGTGAATTTGTTGATGCAAGTGGAGAGGTAATTGATTCAGGTTTAATCATCTGGTTTGATGCGCCCCGTTCATTTACTGGTGAAGATGTTTTAGAGCTACAGGGACACGGTAGTCCGGTAGTTTTAAATATGTTGCTCAGGCGTTGCTTAGAGTTGGGTTGCCGTTTAGCTGAAGCAGGAGAGTTTACCAAGCGCGCTTATCTAAATGGCAAACTAGATCTGGTGCAAGCGGAGAGTATTGCGGACTTAATTCATGCTGAAAGTGAGGCTACTGCTAAAGGAGCACTAAAATCGCTAAAAGGTGAATTTTCTCGGCATATTGAGGTAATTAATGAACAATTGATTAACTTACGGATGTTTGTTGAAGCGACTTTGGATTTTCCTGAAGAAGATATTGAATTTATTGCTAATGCCAAAATTAAGCAAAAATTAGAAATTTTACGTGAACAAATCCATCAACTACTATCAAGTACACAACAAGGTGTAATCTTAAATAATGGTGCTAATATTGTAATTATTGGGCGTCCAAATGTCGGGAAATCCAGCCTTCTAAACGCTTTAGCCAATGAAGAAGTTGCAATAGTTACCTCAATTGCCGGAACGACTCGCGATATAGTGAGGCAAAAAATTATTGTTGATGGTGTCCCATTTAATATTATTGATACGGCAGGTATCCGTGAAACGCAGGACGTTGTTGAGCAGATTGGAATTGAACGAGCTCTAGCTGCGATAAAAGATGCTGATCTGGCATTGGTCTTGATTGATGATAGCGTTGGCATGAGTGAAGAGGATACACAAATCCTTGGTAAGCTGCCCACAGAATTACCACGAATTTTTGTCCATAATAAAATTGATTTATCATCTGGAACAGCTTCTGTCATAGAGAGTGAAAGCGATACTCAGGTATACATCTCTGCTAAACTTGGTTTGGGAATTGATCTACTTCGTCAGAAGTTGTTATCTTTGATTGGTTGGGAAAATTCTGCCAGTGATGTATTTTTAGCGCGTACTCGTCATTTGGATGCAATGCGTATAGCTGTAACCCATATTGATAATGCATTTAGTAATTGGCAATCACTGGAGATATTGGCAGAAGAGTTACGCTACTCACATACTGCACTTAGTAGTATAACTGGTGAATTTAGCGCTGATGATTTATTAGGTGAAATATTTAGTAAGTTTTGCATTGGAAAATAATATTAAAATCCACTGAGGGTGTAAACTTAAATTTATTTAGTTGCTAAACAGTTTATTGTGTAGATTATTGTGTCTGTAATTGCTTGTAATTATTTGTGTATTATTAAATAAAGCATACTTGAAGGAAGATATATTCAGCATCTATTTTGTAAATATTATGGCTATAAAATCTAGTTATACTAGATTTTTTTAAGTTGAAATTTACTTGATACAAAATATTTGTGGTACGGTATATCGGGTGAGACAATCAAAAATATTAGCTCAATATCAGTAGATTTTCAAATATTTATACAGATAAAATAATTAACTAACGATAATTATTGTAAAATTATAACGTAATAATTACAAATATTGCCACCTAGTTTTAAGTTTAAGACTTATATTTTATACAAAACAGAAAGATACAAGACAGATGAATATACTCTACATCAACCACTATGCAGGCTCTATCTATCATGGTATGGAGTACCGCCCGTATTATCTTGCCCATGAATGGGTCAAGCAAGGACATAAAGTAACTATTGTTGCCAGCAATATTTCTCATGTCCGCCATAAGAATGTTACGCTTGCTGAAGAGCAAGACTATTTAAATGAAACAATTGACGGGATTGAATATATCTGGTGTCGGACTGCGCCCTATGGAGAAAATGGTCTCAAACGAGTAATTAATATTTTTTCTTTTCTAAATAAGGTTAAGTTACTCAAAAATAAATTAGTGCACCAATTTAAACCTGATTTGGTTATTGCATCTTCAACCTATCCTTTTGATACTAAAGTCGCTAATTCAATAGCCAAAGCAGCTCATGCCAAATTTGTTTATGAAGTGCATGATTTATGGCCGTTAACTCCGATCGAGGTTGGTGGTATGTCACGCTGGCATCCGTTCATTATGGCGATGCAGCGAGCCGAAGATTATGGCTATCGTCATGCGGATAAGGTGGTAAGCTTATTGCCCAAAGCTAAAGAATATATGCAAAGCAGGGGTATGAGCGAGAATAAATTTGCTTATATTCCTAATGGGGTAGTCGCGGCGGATTGGCTTAATTCAACACACAAAATGCCCAATGAACATCAAATTTTACTTAGTAAACTAAAGCATGTAGAAAATAAATTTATTATTGGTTATGCTGGTGGAATGGGTGAGGCTAATGCTTTGGATTATTTGCTGGCAGCTGCCAAATTAGTTGCAGATCAACCTATAGCACTTGTTTTGGTGGGGGATGGTCCAAATAAACAAAGTATGATTGAACGCGTGGTTAATGAAAAATTAAATAATGTGTATTTTATGCCTTCTATTGGTAAATTAGAGATTCCTTCATTTTTACAAGCATGCGATGCGCTTTATATTGGTTGGAATAAGCTACCTATTTATCGTTTTGGTATCTGCCCAAATAAACTATTTGATTATATGTTGGCTAAAAAACCAGTTATTCATTCCGTAACCGCAGGTAATGACTTAGTTAATGAAGCTAATTGTGGAATATCAGTTGTTGCTGAGGATGTTGAAGCGATTGCTAGCGCCATGATTACCTTGAGCAAGTTATCAGAGCCAAATTTAGCAGCATTAGCACAAAATGGCTATAACTTTGTGCTCCGTAACCATGATTATCGAGTACTGGCTACACGCTTTCTTGATCTATTAGAAAATTAGGCCTCTTTTTTGAGAATAACGATCCATCCGGCGGCAAAAAGTATGACGGTCGGTATGGTGGCGGATAAAATCGCATTCCAGTCAAAAAGCACCGCCATATAACCAATTAGTTTATTACTGAAGAAGAAGGTTATTCCGATTAAAATACCAACAAATAATTTAGCCGAAAGATTAATATTCCGTCCGTTGTTTGGAATAAAACCAATTGCAATAAATGCCATTGAAATACAAGCAATCGGGTAGAGCAGTTTACTCCATAATGCAATTTCATGACGATTGGTTGCTTGGTTATTAGTTTTTAAATGCTTAATATATTGGATAAGCCCCAGTGCAGGCATATCTTCAGGTGAAACAACTAAGACGCTAAAATAACTTGGATCAATGGTTGATGGCCAGCTATAATTCTCTGGTTTGACAATGGATATTTTATAGCCTAAGTATTTATAGATTGTTACACTCTCTAATTCCCAAGCATGTTCATTGCTATTATAATGTCCCGAAGTAGCGGTTATATAACGTTGAAGTTGCTGATCTTCCGTGAAGTTAAAAATTTGTACACCTGTTATTTGCTGGCTATCATTCTGATTGATTTGTTTGATATTGATAATACTATGTTCGCCGTCCTTACTCCATACCCCAGAGGATAATTCAGTTGAAACTTGTTGATTAAGCTTGTTTAACTTATATAATTTAGCAAAATGACTTGCACTAGGGGCAATAACTTCACCTAATGCAAAAGTAACAAAGGTAAAAAATATTCCAAATATCGCCAGTACATGGGTTATATCCTTTAATGATACTCCAGAAGTGCGCATAATCGCATATTCAGAATTTTTAACTAGTCCGAGCATTGTTGTCATCACACCGATCAAGACGGCTAGCGGGGTTAATAAATAAATATATCCTGGAAGCAAAGCGCCCAGATAAACAAACATTGATAAGGTGGTGTAGTTTCCTTTACCAACATCACCAAGCTCTGGAATAGCTGTAACAATTGTGTAAATGACCGCAAAAGCAAATAGTAGCATCGTGGTATTAAGCAAGCATTTTTTTAATATGTATTTGGATAGAATTTTCATTTGTTTTTAGATCTAAAATATCCGTTAGGTTTACTTTTATAATAAGTAAGTCCAATAGCAAAGACAATCAAAAGTACATGTACAGGCATTGTCCAAAATGCAGAATAAAGCTTATCATCATTAATCTGAGCGTTAACTGTCATAATAATATTTTGATAAACCCCGTAGATGATTGGTGGAAAGATAAACACCAAGCTTCCTTGTACACGCGAAGTTTGCATGCTAAGTGGAACGGCGATCAACCCCATCACGAAGGTCATGATCATAATCGAAACACGCCAAGAAAGTTCGCCGCGGTTATGTGCCTCATCATAGCGCTTAATCAAGTCAAGCGTGGAGTAGGATTGAGAATTTAGCTGGAGTTTATCGCGCTCAGGGTCATATGCTTGTTTTAGAGTTGCCGTAAAAGTCGCAAACTTCATAGTTAGGATATTTGAGCTTTCGAAATTACTGAGTTGATTACGAGTGCCATTATATAGGGTAAGTCCGAGCATACCTTCATGGTTAGTTATACGACCCTCTGCTGCATTGATATTGTAACTGGTATTGCTTTCGTCAGTATATTGCAAAAATAAACCATGAGCGTAGCCGTTTTCAATAGAGTACTTTTCAATATAATAAACATCTTTGCTATCTCGAGATTCTTTAAATAAGCCTTGTGACAAAGCCATTGGTGCAGCTTGCTTGGTTAAGAAATTAGCATATTGATTTGATTGCCGCACCGCCCATGGCGTAATGAGCATGGAACATATTCCACATGTAATTGCCAGTGGTGCAACAAACCAAGCGGTTAAGCTTAACCATTTAAATGGTGAAATACCACTAGCTAACCAAATCGCTAACTCATGATCTTTGGAATAGCGGTTCATGGTAATTACTATTGCTAAGAAAGTAGCAATGTTTAAGATCATGGGAAAACTGGCTAGTGTTCCATAAAGCATGAAGGTAAATAGCGTGACTGTGGGGATATGCCCACTAGCTGCTTGATCTAATAGCTTAAATAATTCAGTAATTGGTAAGATTATAACCAATACAGTTAGAATGCGCGCTGCATTGGCGACTAATTCTTTATAAAAAACGTTTTTTAATAACATAATAAGTGCTAGAATATTGTAATTCTCTGTATTTTATCATAGCGAGCAACTCTCTATGACTTTTGTTTTATAAGGAATCTGTTATGCAATTCAAATTTAAACATTCAGCTATCAAATTTAACGCGAAACCAAAAGCTCAAAATGGTTTTAACGTTTTGTTTACTTTTGCAGAAAGTGCTGAAGAAAGTTTTCATGATCTCAATGGAAATTCGACTGAGCTTTTAATTGATAATTTAACTACTGCAGGCAGCTTGGTAGTTAATGGAGCTAATTTATTGGTAAGTCTTGGTAGCTCAGCTAAATATTCTCTAGCGATACTGAGCAACGTTGCAACAGCGTTGGCTAAATTTGTTGCAAGTCATAAAATAGCAACGATTAACGTTCACTTAAATCAGCTCCATACCGATAAAATTGAAATTGACCTAGAATCTGCAGCTGAAAAGTTTTTGGTAGATTTTGTTAATGGATTATATTATTTTGATGATTTTAAAACTAACAAATCTGAGCTGGAACTAAAGGCCATTAACCTGATATCTGAAGCGAAATTAAATAAATCACTTAGTAATGCAGTCGCAATTTTGGATGGATATTTTATTGTTCGTGACTTAGCCAATAATCCATCGAATGTTGCAACTCCTACTTATTTAGGAGAGACCGCAAAAGATTTTGAGAAAATCAATAAACATGTTAGTGCTGAGATATTAGCTGAAAAAGAAATTAAAAAATTAGGAATGCATGCTTTTTTAGGTGTTGCTAAAGGTTCAAAAGAAGAACCTCGCTTTATCAAATTAGAATATAGCGGTGCTAAAAAAGATCAAAAGCCAGTTGTTTTGGTAGGTAAGGGTATTACCTTTGATTCTGGTGGAATATCTCTAAAACCAGGTGCTAATATGGACGATATGAAATACGATATGTGCGGTGCAGCTACCGTATTGGGTGTATTTGCTGCTGTTGCTAAGCTAGAGCTGAAAGTTAATTTGGTTGTACTAGTACCTACTTGTGAAAATATGCCTTCTTCAAAAGCGCAAAAACCTGGTGATATAGTAACTAGTATGGCTGGCAAAACTATTGAAATTCTTAATACTGATGCGGAAGGTCGTTTGATTTTATGTGACGCTCTGCATTATGCCAAACAATTTAACCCTGAATGGGTAGTGGATGTTGCGACATTAACTGGTGCTTGTGTGATCGCTCTTGGATCTGTTGCTAGTGGTTTATATGTTAATGATGAAGAGCTTCACTCTGCAATTCAAGATGCTTCAGTTCTTGCCAGTGATAAAGTTTGGCGGATGCCGTTATTTGATGAATATAATGCACTGATTAAAGGTAATCATGCGGATTTATTAAATATTGGTGGTTGGGGTGGTAAAGCTGGAAGTGTCACTGCCGCATGTTTTTTACAAGAATTTACTGATTATAAGTGGGCGCATTTAGATGTTGCCGGAACTGCATCGACAGCAGAAGCTAAAGGTAGTACCGGACGTCCGTTTAAATTATTAGTAGAATTAGTTCGCTCTCATGCAAATAAAGGATAATATGAAAACATATTTATTACTCAGTGTGATTAGTATAGGCTTATTTGCTTGTGCTAATTCTGGTGATACGGTTTTTGGGCAAGCAATACCTGATGAGCAAAATATACCGCTCAATCAGCAGATGCCACCCAATGACCCTAACATCCAATAAATAATTACTTATTCATCTACCTTGTAAAAAACTGAAATACAGCAAGTGGGTACGTCGAATACTAATCTTGCTGGTAAAATTAGTAACTTGGAGAGTGTGAATAAGATATGATATAATCAAGCTTAATTTAAGAAAGCTGCACTTGTGCTTAGCGTGCGGTGTTTAAAATTTAGTCGAATAATAAAGAGTGCGCTAGTTATCTTTAAGACGAAATAATTCTGGAGAACATAATGTCTAAACTTATTAATTTACAAGATCCATATCTTAACGGTTTACGTAAAGAACAGATTCGGGTTTCAATTTACTTGATTAATGGTATCAAACTATCAGGAATTGTAGCTTCTTTTGATCAGTATGTGGTGGTATTACGCGATGGAGAAAGTACGGTCAGCCAGCTTATCTATAAACACGCAATTTCAACAATAGTTCCATCACGTCCATTTAGCAATAATTTTGATACCGAAGTTGCTAAATAATTGATGCAAAATCCCCAAAAAAATTTGGTATTACTTATCGCGGTTAATCTTAATCGCAACAGTGAATTTGATGAAGATGTTGCTGAGGGCATAGCTTTAACTGAATCCGCTGGATTTTATGTCGCGCAGGTCTTGATGACTAACCGTCCTAAAGTAGATCCAAGTTTTTTTGTTGGAAGCGGTAAATTAGACGAGATTAAAACGCTTTGTGAAACACTCAAACCAGTTGCAGTAATCTTTAACCATAATATTAGCCCAGTTCAAGAACGTAATCTGGATCGTGAACTAAAAATTCGAATTATTGATAGAACTCAGCTGATTTTGGATATTTTTGCCAAGCGGGTTACAACGAATGAAGGTATCTTGCAAATTGAACTAGCCCAGCAGTCATATATTGCCACGCGACTGGTTAGGCGCTGGACACATCTTGAGCGTCAACGCGGTGGGATTGGCTTACGCAGTGGTTCTGGTGAGAAGCAAATTGAGCTAGACAAACGTGCTATTTCAGACAAAGTTACTTTATTAAAAAAACGTTTGGCGGTAGTTGTTAAACAGCGTGACACACAACGTAAAGCTCGTTTAAAAAGTGGATTGCCTACGCTTTCGATTGTTGGTTATACCAATGCAGGTAAATCAACTTTATTTAATGCGTTGACTAAAGCAAAGGTTTATGCTGAAAATCGCTTATTCGCAACGCTACAGACTACTTCACGGCATTTGTTTATCGATGAAACTAATGAAGTAGTTTTATCTGACACAGTTGGCTTTATTCGTGATTTACCGCATAAGCTGGTCGCTGCATTTCGTGCAACACTTGAAGAAACAGTCTATGCGCAATTACTTTTGCATGTGGTGGATGTATCTCATGCTTCGAGAATAAGACAGATGGAAGATGTAAACAGTGTTTTATCTGAAATTGATGCCGATACTATTCCTCAACTAGTAGTGTATAACAAAATTGATCTATCTGAAAATGTAGAGCCGCATATTAGATATAGCGATGAACATGAACCACTGGAAGTATTTGTTTCAGCTGGACAGAATCAAGGTTTGGATTTACTTCGACTGGCAATAACTGAAAAATTGGAATGGATTAAAAAGAATAACAATCAGCAACAGGATTTAGTATATGAGCCATGGAAAAACTGAGTCAGCCGTAGATCGTCTGAATCGGAAATTGGCAAAATTAATGGGGAAAAAAGATCCCAATAGCCCAATTAAAACACCTTCAATTCCCAGTAATAATAAATTTACTGTAATTATTATCACCATGCTTTTAGTACTTTGGGGTTTGACTGGTGTTTATTATGTTCCAAACCAAAGCTATGGAATAATACTGACTAATGGCAAGATTAATCAAGTTATAAACGGGATGGATATTGGCGTGACTTTTCCATTTCCATTTAGTGATATTGTTAACCTTGATTCTTCTGAAAATACGTTGAATCTAGCATCATCATCTAATGAGTCGGGAATTTTGGCGGCTACTGAAGATGGTAGTATATTAAATCTAAATGCTAATTTATCATTTACAATTTCAGACCCACAAAAATATTATTTAAATTATTATCAAGAGAATAGCGATCTCAATCAAAAAATTAACTGGTTGATGGCGGCTATTGTTCAAGATTACTTCATCCATCGCCAGAGCCAAAAATTAATGCAAAGTAGCAGCATAGTTACCGCAAATGAAATTCGCAATTTAAGTATAATAGTTTTACGTAATTATGGTTTACAAATTAACACCTTTAATATTAAGTCACTGCAAAATATATCGCAAGCTAAAGCTTCTTTACCTAGAAAAAGTAACGATATGACACCAGCTAAACAAATTATGACAGAGGCAGCACAATATCAAGCTCAAAAACTATCACAGACTGAATCAATGGTTGCGCAATTTAATAACTTACTTCCTCAGTATCAAGCGAATAAAACCGCTATCGTCGAATTGATGTATTATAAAATGTTAAGTCAAGTTAACGCAAAATCATTAACGGCAGAGAGTTTCCAATTGCTTAAATTAAGTGAATCACAGTTTTTGCAAATAGAAAGTAATCCTAGCGGAGTTTACTCTGTGACGAGTAGTAAATCAAGTACCAATGATGATGTGCGGGCGGTCGATCGCAGCGTTGATCGTCAACGTGAATTTAAGGATCGTTAAGACTTATGCGTAATTACTTAATTATCTTACTAGCTGTTCTTTTTGCTGCATCAAGTGGGTTTTTTGTTGTGGATCAACGTGAGGTTGGTATAATAAAGCAAAATTCAAAACAGCTACAAATTTATGCACCAGGGTTACATTGGAAGATTCCATTCTGGGGTGAGTTAACTTTTATTTATACCAACTTACGCAGCTCTTATTTAGCGTCATCGCAATTATTGCATACTGCCACAGGTCAGGCATTTTCAACAAATGTGGTTGTGAATTGGCAAGTAGTTAAACCTGAAGTCTATTTTGTTTACCTTAATGCAAATGACGTAAAAAATCTCGATGTACAAATAGTCAGTGTAGTTAGCAATAGGTTACTTAATTTGGCAAACAAATCATCTTCTTTAAGTGATTTTGAAGAGCGGGTAAATTCACAACTTAAAAATATTCCAGAGTCGGAATTAGGTATCAATTTTGTTAATGTTGGTCTAGCGATGGTTAATCCAGTAATAGAAAGTGCAGTTCCGATAGGTGATTTAAAAACAATGTCGTCAGAAAGTGCGTTTAGTTTAGCGCAACAAATTAAGCAGCAAGCAGATAAAAATCAGCAACAAATTCAAGAGAAACTACGTGAAAAAAATAGTAAGTTTTATGATTATTTTATGAAAATTTACAACTTAAGCAATAATGCGGAATCTAGGTCAGAGATTCCACCATTAAATGAACTGTATACCAATTAAACTAATTTCATGGGAGATTTATTATGCCTTCTTCTTGTGCAATAGATGCGTTAAAAGCTCATTATCAACGACTATCTCAGCTAAACTTATTGGATTTGTTTAAACAAAATCCGCAACGTGCAAAAGATTTCACCCTAGAACTAGATGGGGTTTACTTTGATTTTTCCAAGAACAATATTAATGAACAAACCTTGGATCTTTTACTGGATTTTGCCAAACAGCAAAATTTAACGACTAAGATTCAAGCAATGTTCAATGGCGAAAAAATTAACAATACTGAAAATCGTGCTGTTTTACACACTGCGCTACGCAGTAATAAAGAATCTATTTTGGTAGATGGACATAATGTTATGCCTGAAATCAAAGCGGTACGCGCACAGATGGCTGAATTTTGCCGCAAAATTCATAGCGGAGAACATTTAGGTTATACTGGCAAGAAAATAACTACTATTGTTAATATTGGGATTGGTGGCTCTGATTTAGGCCCTGTGTTAATTTGTCAGGCACTAAAACCATATCGAGTAAGTGGAATGAATATTCATTTTATTTCTAGCGTTGATGGTTATATGTTAAACGATATATTAGCAGACATAGATCCCGAAACAACCTTGTTTGTAGTTGCCTCAAAAACTTTTACTACTCAAGAGACAATGACCAATGCACACAGTACGCGTAACTGGTTCTTAGATAAAACCACAAATAATACCGCTGCGATTGCAAAGCATTTTATAGCATTATCCACTAACACTGCAGCTGTGCAAGCTTTTGGAATTGCTCCAGAAAATATGTTTGCTTTTTGGGATTTTGTTGGTGGGCGCTATAGCTCATGGTCGGCAATTGGTTTAAGCATTGCACTATATATTGGTTATAATAATTTTGATCAGTTTCTTGGTGGCGCACGCGCTCTGGATGAACACTTTAGCCAAACAGCTGATTTACGCCAAAATCTACCAGTAATACTAGGATTAATCGGAGTTTGGTATAATAATTTTTACGATTATCACAGCCTAATTATTTCTCCATATAATACGCGTTTAACCCGCTTTCCTGCTTATATTCAACAACTAGAGATGGAAAGCAATGGTAAATCAGTAAATAAAGCCGGAGCCCCCCTAAATTATGCTACTTGTCCGGTAGTGTGGGGCGATAGCGGAATTAATGGTCAACATGCGTATTATCAGTTACTTCATCAGGGAACTCAGGTCGTTCCGATGGATATCATTGTTGCAACTTCGGATAAATTTAGCAATCATGAGCATAATGATATATTATGGTCAAATGCAATAGCGCAGGCAGAGGCGTTTATGACTGGTAAATCTTACGACACAGCAAAATCTGAGCTACTAGCGCAAGGTATGTCACAAGATTTGGCCAGTGAGATAGCGAAGCATAAAGTATTTCCGGGGAATCGCCCAAGCAATATGCTTGTATTGCCGGAAATAAATCCGCATTATTTAGGAATGTTAATTGCATTGTATGAGCACAAAGTTTTTGTACAAGGTGTAATCTGGGATATTAATACTTTTGATCAAATGGGTGTTGAGCTAGGTAAAGCATTAGCTAAGAAAGTTTTACAGGACATTGAAAGCCGTCAGATTTCGGAACATGATGGTTCAACTGTGGCAATAATTCAACATTATTTACAGCAAAGTACCCAAAATAAGCAAAAAAGTTAACTAATATTTGGCTTCATTGAAGGTTTTAGCGTATAATCACAAAAATATTTGGGAACTTACCATGCGTAAAATTTTAGTTATTCTTGGATTTAGTATTAGTTGTACGTATTCATTTGCTGCGAATACTAACACGGAAAGTGCTGTGTTACCGGAAAATCACGCATTTCAAGAGTTTGATAACCAAATGTATATTGGTTATGGTACTACTTATGGCAATTTGACCAATGCGTACAATCAAAATAGCAATTACGGTACTACTCTAATTGGTATTGGCGTGGAGCGTTTATTTGATATGGGGCTTTGGCTGCGTTTTGACGGGACGTTAATGACTGGCTATAGTAACTTTAATTCTTCAAATCCAAATGCTGTAACTGGTCCATTAGGGCAAAATCCTAGTGTTGCTGATCTGGATATTAAAGTTGGTTATGCTTTCCCTGTGCTTAAAGATACTTTATTGGTTACCCCATATGCGTTGGTTGGAAGAAATACTAATTTAACTTCCAGTTCATTAAATAATAACCAAAGTTCAGGATCTGGAGGTACAAATGCACTAACTGCAAATGTGACTCAAGATTATTTTTTAACTGGCGGTATTGGTGGACGTATTGAGTATCGGATTAATAGTATTTTTGATATATACTTTGATCAAAATGCGTTATATAATTCAGATCGTTCAGGTCCTACTTCTAATTATACGTCAGCGACTAATTACCAGCTAACTTCGACACTTGGTGCTAAATTTAATGTTTGGGATGAGCTACAACTTGGGTTAGATGGTTTTTATACCTATAATCAACTTTCAGGTGCCGCAGCGCCAGCACAGTTCTACCAGCTTTATCAGCAAAATCAAGTAGGAGGTATGGTTACCGTTGGCTTGACGTATTAATGGTAATATAACAAAGATGTTTAAATGCGCTTTAATAGCGCATTTTTTATTTTATGTGCGCCTACTGTTTATTATCGTTTTTATGCAAATTTAAAACTAAAGGTTTTTCAGTTTTTCAGTTCAAAATTAACCCGCCGTAAATTAAACAAATAGAACATTCAAGCAAATAATAGGTTATGCTTAGCAAATAGTGATAAAATCACATCAGTAATATGTAAAATTTTAAAAAATATAAGGAACATTATGCCATTTACCAGTTTAGGTTTGTCTAAAGAAATTTCTCGGGCAGTTGCCGAAAAAGGTTATACAGAACCAACTCCAATCCAGCAACAAGCAATCCCAGCGGCACTTGCCGGAAATGATGTCTTAGCAGGAGCGCAAACTGGCAGTGGTAAGACTGCGGGTTTCACACTGCCAATTTTGCATCTTCTATCTGACAAAAGTATTAAAGGTCCTTCAGAAGGTCGCCCGCCGATTCGGGCTTTGATTTTAGTTCCGACTCGTGAACTTGCTCAGCAAGTTGAGGAAAGTATTATTGATTACGGGCAGCATCTTAAGCTGAACTCGATGGTGATGATTGGTGGTGTTAGCATCAATCCGCAAATTCAACGCTTACGTAGCCGTGTGGATATCTTGGTAGCTACTCCTGGACGTTTACTAGATCATATTGGACAAAATACGGTTAACCTTTCACAAATTCAGTTATTGGTATTAGATGAAGCAGATCGCATGTTAGATATGGGATTTATTCGTGATATTAAGAAAATTATGGCGTTACTTCCTAAAAAACGGCAGACGATGCTATTTTCAGCCACATTCTCTCCGGAGATTAAGGCAATGGCAAGTGAGTTTCTAAATAATCCAGCTATTATTGAAACTTCTGCACCTAATTCTGCTGCTGCACGGATCACTCATAAAGTACATCCAGTAGAGACCAGTCAAAAACGCATGCTATTGGCACATTTGATTAAAGAACATAGTTGGTTCCAGGTATTAGTTTTTACGCGCACCAAACACGGCGCAAATCGTTTGGCTGATTATCTAGCGGATCAGGGCATACCTGCTTTAGCTATTCACGGAAATAAAAGCCAATCCAATCGCACGCGTACCTTGGCACAGTTTAAAGATGGATCATTACAAGTATTAGTTGCAACTGATATTGCTGCACGAGGTTTAGATATTGTCGATTTACCACACGTTGTTAACTATGAGTTACCAAATGTTCCTGAAGATTATGTGCATCGAATTGGGCGTACTGGACGCGCGGGTAAAACTGGTGATGCAGTATCTCTTGTTGCTTCTGATGAGCTTAAATTGCAGCAAGCTATTGAACGGGTATTAAAGATGAAACTTGAAGTTGAAATTGTTCCTGGATATGAAGCAAAAAATACACCACGGGCTAGCCAAAATTCGCCACGTAACCAGAACAACAATATGCGTAAAGTAGTTTCTCAAGAAGCAAAACCAGCTCAATCAAAATTCGCACCTAAACCGAATTCACTTCGCTCTGCACTTAAAGCAAATGCAGAAGGAAATTCGAGCGCAGCAGGAAAAACTAAAGAACATAATGAACCAATACGCAAAAGTGCTAATCGTAAGCCGCATGCTGCAGCATTATTTAGTTCTCCAGCTAAAAATAGGAATAAATACTAAACGTCATTTAATTAGAGGAGATTAATTGTGTCAGCTGCACCACATCGAGTTATAATTATAGGCGGTGGATTTGCAGGTCTTTCGGCGGCATTAGCGCTGAAAGACAATAATATTAGCGTAACCTTGCTCGATAAGCGCAATTTTCACTTATTTCAACCATTGCTCTACCAAATTGCTACTGGTAGTCTTTCTGAATCAGAAATAGCGTCTCCTCTTCGCTCCATTCTTGCCAAACGTAAAAATGTGACGGTTTATAAAACAGAAGTCAGACATATTGACTTACAGCAAAAAACGATTCATTCCGATACGATGCAACTAGAATATGACAGCCTAATTGTTGCAACAGGAGTTACACATAATTACTATGGTAATTATCAGTGGGCACAATACGCACCAGGATTAAAATCAGTCGAAGATGCTCTGGAAATTCGCCAACGGATCTTTATGGCATTTGAACGAGCAGAAAAAGAACTTGATCTTGAGAAACGCAAAGCACAAATGCGCTTTGTTATCATTGGCAGCGGACCAACTGGAGTAGAGCTGGCAGGTTCTTTAGGAGAGCTTGCCCATCATACACTTAAAAATGATTTCCGCAATATTAATCCCAAAGATGTTGAGATCCTTTTAATTGAAGGATTCGAACGTGTTTTGCCACCGTATTCTGCTAAGCTATCATCAATTGCGGCAGAAGATCTAATTAAGCTTGGTGTCCAAATCAGAACTAATACCAAGGTCGTGGATATTCAGAGAGATCATATCAAAATACTTTGTGATGGCATAGAGTCGGTTATTCAAACTCGAACTGTCGTTTGGGCTGCTGGAATGCAAGCTACACCGATTACCAAAGATATTGCAGAACAAGCTGGAATTGAATTAGATCGTATGGGGCGTATTGCTGTAAATCAAAATTTATCATTGCCAGGATTTGATAATATTTATATTCTTGGTGATATTGCTGCATTTAAAAATGAAGAAGGTAATCTCTTGCCAGGGATTGCTCCGGTAGCAAAACAGCAAGGTGAATACGTTGCACGTGCTATTAGTGCTAAATTAAACTCAAAATTGATTTCTGGGTTCAAATACTTTGATAAAGGAAATATGGCAGTAATCGGGCGTAATAAAGCTGTTGCACAACTTGGCAAGTTTCAATTATCTGGCTATTTTGCTTGGATTATCTGGGTATTTGTTCACGTTTGGTTCTTGATCGGTTTTGATAGTAAGCTTGGAATTATGTTACGTTGGGCATGGAATTATTGGACGGATAAGCGCCAAGCACGCCTCATTACATTAGAAAATGCAAACCGTGATAATAGTAGTAAATCATACCGTTAAGTGATGTTATTATTATAAAAATATAAAATAGTTAATAATTTCTATTTTCAATAGCAACGAAGTCTTGAAATAGCATATAATAACCTCTAAACCACATCTATACTCAAACAGATTCATCTGACTTAGTCGTTGCCAAGTTCCTCACCTGACTTGGGTGTAGGCTTCGTCACTTGTCGCCTACCAGTATTTCCAATCTGTTCGAGTATACCAATAACCAAAGGGGAGATTTATGCTGAAGTTTTCTGATGCAATTGCCAATAGCAAAATGCAAACATTTGAACGCGATGTCTTACTTAAATATCAGATTTTCAACGGACTTTTTTTGGGTTTACCATTTGCGGATCCCGATCAAGCTGGCGCACGCTTACCAATTTTTTCAAAAATGGCAAATGATTGGTTAGAAAATGGTAGGACAGCACCACAAATCGTTGCAGATTTTTTAGCAATTTTACCAATTGCGCCAGAAAGACATTTAGGTCTACTATTAAAGTTTCTTCAGTTTATCGAACGTCAAGTAGTCTTGTTTGATTCATTAGAAGATGCTGCATTCGCAGATGTTCAAGATATGTCTGGTTATGGAACACTGGATTACTTCCTTCATCAAATTAATAGTGATAAAAATAAATATGCTAAACAACTAACCACCTTGCTACATGACTATAAAACTAGGTTAGTATTAACCGCGCATCCGACTCAATTTTATCCATCAGCGATTTTAGTCATTATTGAAAATCTAATTCAAGCAATTCGTAATAATGATGTCAATGAAATTCGTAATCTTTTTCTGCAAATGGGACTAACGCGCTTTGGTAATCAAATAAAGCCAACACCTGTTGAAGAGGCAAATAGTATTATTTGGTTTTTAGAAAATGTTTTCTACGTAGTTTTACCACATATACAAAGTAAGCTTTCTACGTTTAGTACCAATTTGGATATTGGATTTTGGCCTGGTGGTGATCGTGATGGTAATCCCTATGTAACAGCTGAAGTAACACTTCAGGTAGCACAACGCTTGCGTGACTCTGTATTACGTAGATATTATGCTGATATTCAAGTTTTACGCAGACGCCTAACTTTTGATTTGGCGCACTCAGAGTTAACCCGAATTGCTCTAGTAATTAAACAGGATCGGTATGGCAATGCTGATGAATTAATCAGTGATCTTGAGAATGTTGCGCAAATATTACATAATAATTATCAAAGTTTGTTTGTTGAAGATGTTAATGCACTGATTTTAAAAGTTAAATTATTTAGATTTTATTTTGCTAAAATGGATATTCGCCAAAATAGTGCTATTCATGCTCAAGTAGTATCCTATATTTTTACCGAAGCAAATATTTGTTCAGATTATTTAAAACTAAGCGATAATGAACGCAGTCAATTATTGTTAAGCAATTTTACTCAGGATATACTTAGTAAGGTTAAATTAGATGATGCACTAGCTCATGAAATTATTGCAACAATTAAAGCTGTTGGTAAGATTCAACAACACAATGGAACTAATTCAATAGAACGCTATATCATTAGTAATACCGACTCAATTGCCAGCGTTTTAGAAGTATTGTGGCTGGTTAATTTAGTAAACCAACATAATTCACAGGCAGCAATTGTTCTCGAAGTTGTGCCTTTGTTTGAAACAATTGATGACTTGGCTAATTCAGAACGAATTATGACTACACTATTTGAAACTCCACTATACATCCAAAATGTCAAACATTGGAAAATGTGCCAAACAATTATGTTAGGTTTTTCCGATGGAACTAAAGATGGTGGTTATTTAATGGCAAATTGGTCGATATTTCAAGCCAAAAAACGCCTGAGTAAATTAGCTAAAAAATATGGCGTAAACTTGGTGTTTTTTGATGGTCGTGGTGGACCTCCATCGCGTGGAGGCGGTGAAACTTATTCTTTTTACCGCAGTCTTGCTCGAGAAATCGAGGATCATGAGATTCAATTAACTATTCAGGGGCAAACCATTTCGGCTAATTTTGGGACTCCTGCCGCGGCCACTTTTAATCTTGAACATTTGCTAAGCGCTGGTCTTGCTGGACGCTTATTCAGTACCGATGGAGATACTTTAGATGCAGAGCAAGAGCAGTTAATTGAACAACTAGCACAATATGCCTATGAAAGTTATACGGGGCTTAGAAATGATCCTTTGTTTGTTAGTTATCTTGAAGAAATAACACCATTAAAATATCTATCTGAAGCCAATATTGGTTCAAGACCAGCAAAGCGCAATAGCGGTAGTAAATTAAAACTTGAGGATTTACGTGCCATTCCATTTGGCGGTGCTTGGATGCAAATGAAACAAAACATATTGGGCTATTATGGAGTAGGGAGCGCATTTAGCCAAATGATTCGTGAAAATCACGACAATGTGAATAAGTTTAGTAAACTTTATCAGTCTTCATTATTGTTTAAAGGCTTAATGGATAATGCAATGCAAAGTCTGGCACATACGAATTTTGCATTAACTCGCCATCTGCAAAGTGATGAAAAATTTGGCAAATTTTGGCAAAAGATTTATGCTGAAGCTCAGCTGAGTCAACAATTGTTGCTATTGATATCAGGACATGACAGATTAGTGGCAGAAAACCAAATTAAAGGGCAGTCAATTAAGTTTCGCGAGCAGATCATACAACCGCTGGTAATAATTCAGCAGTACGCAATGGATAAACTGCGCCATTTATCTTCAGACGATCCACAATATGCGATCTTTGAGAAAATAGTCAAAAAGTCACTTGCAGCCAGCATTAACGCCAGCCGCAATTCGATTTAGTAAAAGAAACTATTTAGCTGCGGATGAATTTGTATTTATGCTCGCCGAAGTGGTTGTTTTTGTCGCTTTAGGCGGGCGTACTTTACATTTTACAAAAACATAGTCTTTGTAATAGCAAACCATATAGCTATGATCATCGGTATAAAATTTAACTTTATCTAGATTAATTTCATCATAAGGATCACTATTTTGAGTCATAGCAGCACCGCCACCAGGGCCACGGAAAGTGCGTCCGGCAGTGTTTTCTTCATGTTCCACAATAGTTGCATGCCGGCAATTATTGAGTAAGTCAGATTCGCTGCTATTGGGCGTAACTGCGATTTTATTGCAGCTATAATTAGATTTACTAAAGTCTACTTTAGTCATTGCAAATGCTGAACTACAGCTTATTGCTAAGATACCGAGTAATAATTTTTTCATGATGTCTTCCATATTTTATTAGTTATTTAGACTCTTCTTGTTTGTTTAAGTTAGGTTTTTTTAGCTCAGCCTTACATTTATGTATTTTGCCACCTTCAAAATTACAAATAAGTTCTTGGTTTTCATCATCATAGAATCTCATTTTATGTAACGAAATTTCCTGATCCGGAGTTGTCATCTGGGTGATATCAGCTCCACCACCGGAGACTCTTGATGGATTGCGTCCCTCAATTCCATTTTGTTTATAAAATGATTTTACCTTATCACAATTAAGTGTGATTTCAGATTCACTTGATTTATTGGTTAATTTAACCTGATTGCAAGTAAAATCATGTTCATCTAAATTAACCGCTGTCATAGCAAAGCTTTGCATAAAGAGTATTGATAGACACATTGCTGCCACTATTTTCTTCATGGTGATAAATTCCCTGTAATATAAGTTTAATTTAGTAGGCATAGAATACACCAATTTCAGAAGTCCATGCGTTAGTACCATTTGGATTTTGTGCCGGTAGCCACTGATTAGCATAAACCCCAAATAAATACAATCCACGTACTTGCGGGATTGAATAATTTAATAACAAATCAGCTTCTTGGATTCCATTATATTGAACATTACCACTAGTTGCCATAATGTATGCTGGTGAAATAGTTAAGTTATTATTTAAAAAGCCAAACTGAGTAGATAATT
>ERZ650304.10-NODE-10-length-148533-cov-30.012365_pt1 | contig 148533 bp, 198 predicted proteins | sample MGYA00376240_ERZ650304 | MGnify/ENA primary metagenome ERZ650304 (study PRJEB26733, sample SAMN07839271) | wastewater metagenome | biome: small river; feature: stream; material: water | place: USA: North Carolina | collected 2016-03-01 ...
CTGCTTTTTCATTATCTTCTATGTGTTGTAAAAGATTTTGAAACATAAGCTCCACTTCAAAATTAGAATAAGCTCCTACAACAGAATAAAATCCCTGTCCTCTTGAATACACTTCTTCTGGATTATAAACAATATTGTTTACTTTTTTCCATTCTTCAATGATTTCTTTTGATTTTTCAAACTCTGTGTTTTTAGCTATAAATCTACCAAATTCAGAATTTTCAAACCTTGTATTAAATAACTCAATTACTTTTTCTTCTGGTATAAGAATACCGTGTTTTAAAGTTTCTTTTACATTTGGGTCTGTATCGTACAAATACATTGCATAATCAAAATCATATTCCTCAGATACATACCAATTATTTTCAATTTTTTTTACAATAAGTGGTTGAAAAAGATAATCTGTAATAATATCAGGACTTCCATCTTCATCTAATAATAAGCGTTCTTTAGAATTTAAAGTAATAGAACTATTAAAACTAACAGGTACTTCTTCAATTGTTTTTGCCGTATTCAAATTTATAAATTCTAAATCAATATTTTCAGCACTCTTAGCTAATTCACTAATATGTTTACTTGCTTCTACATACGTTTTAAATGATTGATTATCGGGTGTGGTGTATTTAATTGTTGAATTAGGAAGAAGTAGTTTAGAATTTGTATAAGCTAAAAGATTTGCTAAATCATCCAATGTCATAGAAGCATCTAATTTCTCTATGTCTATTTCTTTAGAATTAAACAAACTTCTTAAATAAGCTGTCATTTCTTTAAGAAGTTGTTTCAAAATAGCAATCAATCCTTTATCCTTTACAGCGTCTAATTTGTTTGCTGTGTACATTCCCAATAATTCTACAATAGCTTCTTCTTGTTGCTCTTCTAATGTATAAACATCACCTTTTGCTCTATATTCTCCAGTTCTTTTATCCGAAAGTATATAACCTTGATTTATCCAATATTCAATGTTTTCTTGAGATTCTGGAAATCTAGCATCTTTTCCATAAGATTTTATATTATAATCTCTTTTAACTCTTTCAAACACCTCTTTTCCTGTACCATATTCAAGTTCTTTTAATAGATTTTTATACAAGGTTTGTACATTTTCTACCTTTCCAGAAAAGAATTGTTCTGTTTCATCACTTACATTTCTTATTGCATTAATAATAGGATGTCCGAGAATTTCATGGACAACAGTGGATGTATCAGCATAAGCTTCATTAATAACAAAATCCGTTCCTTGTGTATATCCTTTATAATCAACATCTCTTTTATTTTCAAAATAAACTTTTCCTCCAATCCTATCAACCATTCTTGCAGCTAAGTCATGTAAAGCATTAACACTACCAGCTTTTTTAGCGGCTTCTGCTATAGTTTGATTTTTTTCTTCTTCTGTAAGCTTTTGAAATTGTTTTTCTTCAATCATTTTCTTCCAATAAGAATTTGTCCCTCTAAGAACATTCACTCTCAATTCTCTTCCCACACTATGTACAACAGGAACATCATTGTTAGAAGGATTTTCTCTATTGAGTTGTTGTACAAATTTAGCTTGTTTCTTTTGAGCAGCAGCCCCATTTGTAGCAAACGTAAATCTAACTTTGCTATCATCACTTTCTTTTCTTGTAAATGATGCTTTAGGATTTTCATTGTTCCATTGCTTCACTCTATTGAATATAGAATGATGAGCATTTGTCAACGCATCAGCAAATTCAGAATGGACAGTTCTATAAGCTTGTTCGATATATTCTACTTTGCAGTTCATTTGTATATTGTTTTAAGGAATAGGACAAGTTGCATCTGTTCCTTCTTCTGTTGATTGATTTGGTGTGGGAGGAAGCGGTTGATTTAGTTTTTTAGATTCTTCTAACTCTTTATATATATCATTATTTTTATCAATGTTTTTAAACATTTCTTCTACATCATCCCACGATATATTTATACCTTTTTGATTTAAGTGCCATGAAATTTCATTTGGGACAGATACTCTTGAATTTTCATAATAATTAAAGAAATACTCATTATTATTGTTATAAACTCTATAATTAATAAAAGACCCATCATAACTATTTTCATAGTTTGTTGTAATAAAATAACCTTTAACTCTTATAAAATCTTTTTTAACAGAATCTTTACTTCCTTGTTGATTTAGATTTGGTTGTTCTTGAGTTCGACCTTTATTGTCTCTTGCAAAATCAACAAAAGTATATTCTCCTGTTTCCTGTTCAAAGTTTGTAAGAGGAAGTGTTGAAAAAATTGAATTCAATGTTTTTGAATACACATCTCTAATAGCTTGTTTACCATTTTCCTTTAATTCTCTCGTTCCAATTCCTGCAAATTTAGTAGTTAAAATTGGTGTTTGAGTTCGTATAAAAGAATTACCATTCCAAGTATACCAGCTATTTTTGTTTTGATCAAACACATATACAGTCTTTCCTAAATTAATTCCCATCTGTACAGCATATCCTGTTCCTCCTTCTACAATCTGTTTAGAAGTTTTGTTGGTATATCCCTTCTTATCTTTTTGGTTTGGTTCTACAATAGCAGAAACAGCAAATACAGCATCAGCAGCTTTTGCTTGAAGATAGTCTCTTCTTACTAATTTTCCACCATCACTATCTGCACTTAGTATTCCTCTTCCTAAATCTCGAACAGCTTTTTGATAAGCGTCTTCAACTTCTTTCAATTGTTCTTGTGTAAGTACGGACAATGTTTCTTTTTTATAATTCACAGTTTTGCGAATTCCAAATTCTTTTCCCAATGATTCCCAATATTTGTCACTACCTAAAGCTGCTCCTGAATAGTTTGTGATTTCGTTCATTTTCGTAAGTGATTGATTCTGTGAAGTTAATGAATTTTCTCCACTATTCAAAACACTTTCTTCTGTTTTTGGAACTTCTATCATTTGATATCCAGTTTTCAAATCAACATTGGAAATCAATTGTTCTCCTGATTCCATATCTGTCAAATCGTACAATGAATATGTATTCAATATCCACTTCGTATTTGAAGGAGCTTTTCCTCTTTTTCCTGTTTCGTTGTTGTAAAATTCTTTAAACAATGTTTTGGAAGTGAAAAAATCTACAGGAAGTTTAGGAAATTTATTGAACAATTCTACATCTTCATTGTTAATCAATTTTTCTCCCTGAACAAAATCACTTTCTTTTTCTCCTAACATATCTGTATTGCTGAATACAGTGTAAGAAGTGTAATCCAAATCTTTCTGTGTAAGAGGAAGTGAAAGTGTGTTAAAAGGTTCAAATCCTATTTTAGAATATTTAGCTTCTACAACATTGTATATTCTATCTATGTTTGCAAAATAATCTTTTGCATTCAATGTATAGGTATTTCCTCCTGATTGTACAATCACTTCTTTCAGTTTAAATAAGAATTCTTTGTATTCATTCATTCCCACTTCTTCCTGAAACTTATGATAGAGTGGTGGAGTAAGTACAGGATATTTTCCATCTTTCAACATCATATATCCATTCTCAATCAATCCTTCTTTCTGCTCTTTTGTCAATTCTCCAAACTTCTTGGAAGTGAATCCGTTGTCCGTTACAATCTTAGCTGTAAGAGGAGAAATCTTTTTAGAAATTCTCTTCACATTATCATCTGCTCCAAACGTGCTCATAGATTTTTCAATAGCTAAATAAGCTAACAATCCTGTAGGAATGTCTGATAGTGCTTGTACATTCTGTACAGCTCCATCTAAGCTTCTTGAATGTTCTTTGAAAAATAATGGATGTATTCCTTTTGATAAACTTCCTGCTTTGAATATCCAAGCATCTTTGTGTACAAAATAGTGGAACAGTTCTCTTGTGAGAGATTCATAAGCAGTACCAAATAGTTTGATGTGCATATCCAAAAATCCATCTGTCAATGAAGAAGAGGAAGTGATGTCAGATTTTACAAAGGTTGGAATTCTAAGCTCTGTGCTTTTCTTACTTTTTCTTACTTTCTTTACAAAAGGATTTTCCAATAAGCTTTCTCTGATTTCTTTGCTTATATCAGAATCTTTATTTTTTAGTTCCGCTAAGAAATTTCCCCATTTAGTTTCTGTATTTTTTAAATCTTCATTTGTTTGTTTTTCGTACAAAGATTTGTTTTCTCCAAGTGAGTCAAAATACAATTTAGAATATACAAATCCTAATACATTGTCATTCATCCATTTCACAAATGGAGCATATCCTGAATTCTTGAAGTTAGCTTTGTATATAGAAGAAAGCTCCCTGTAAGAAGGGATTCTTCTTATGATGTTTTTATCAAACAATCGTGCTATTTTGTTGTGAATGGAAATTTGATTCTGATATTGTTCAAGCATAGGATTGTATTCTGAAAACACAGTAGCTACATTAGTAAGAGCTTCTTTAGGAATCTTCTCTTTTGTTGTAGCATCAATTTTTTCTTCTCCAGACTCGAAAGAGTTGAGATCTTTTCCCAATCCTTTTTTCAAAGAAATGATGTAGTTAGCACTTCCAATTTCCTTAGAGATTTGAAGCATCTTTCCTGCAAGCTTTAAAGCATCATCTCCATTTCTTCCATTCTTAAAATCCAATATAGAAATGTTTCCTGTGAGATTATCCTCTTTAATCATTTCTTTTAGAATAGCTTCATTGTTTAATTCAAGAGCTTTTCTTTCTGCATCTGTCTTCAGTATCAATCCTTTCTTAGAAACAAGCTGTAAATACTCCTGTACCTTTGGGTGATTGACAAGAAGAATTGCAGATTCTAAACTGCTTCCCAACATCAACATTGGAATCACAATATTCAACGCTTCAATAGTAAGGTTGTGTTTAGCATTCTGTTGATCATTAGCTTCATCAGTTGCAGCAGAAATCAATTCAGAAATGATATCAGCAATTCTATTTCCTTTTTCATTAATTGTTTTTCCAAAAGATTGTAGTTCATTCAAAAACAATTCGTTGTCTTTACTTACATCATAAAAGCTAATTGGAGATAATTGTTGCAAATTTGCTTTTTTAGAAAACAAATGAAGGAGATTTCCAACAACAGCTACTCCAATATTTCTCTTTCCTGTTACAGTATTTCTGTGAGCTTGATTTTGTCCTAATTGAGAATGCACACTCCATTTACTGCTGATAGTAAATCTGTCTGTTCCATCCATGTTTTGAAAAAGAAATTCCTGTTTTCCATTTACCATCACAAAACTCTTTGCTAAGAATTCCTTTAAATTGTCCTGTGTAGCAGGTGTGAGCGCAACAGCTTCTCCTTTACTTCTATCTAATGTTGCTTCATTAGTAAGAAAGCGTTGTTTCAAATCAAGCAATTGATTGTTAATTATTGGGTGAATTAAAACTTCACCCTGCTCTGCTCTTTGGTTGAATTCTGTATCTGTAGTGATGAGTTTTAAATCTCTGAAAATTGGATAGAGATTGAATTCAATCACTCTGTTCAATCCTTCATTCAAAGCTGTGAGTTTGTTTTTCAAACCTTGAACAGGAAGTACATAATATCCTTCCTGTAATTTTTCACTTAATTCTTTTTTCCATTCAATATCTGCTTTAATAAAGTCTGTTTGAAGCTGTAGATTTTTGATTGATTCAGAGATAGAAGCTTCTGTTAAATCTTCAGGAGACATTTCCAACCTTTCAATCTCTTTATCAATTGCAGCAAGTTCCTGTTTTAATTTACCCACATCTATAGAGGTACGTTCTATCTTATCTTCTTCATATTCTTTGTTAAAACGTTCCCTCACTTCTTTCATTTCAAGCTTTACTGCATCAATTCCTGCTAAAAATTTAGCATAGTATGGATCTTTAATTAAAGCTTCTTTAGAATATCTAAGAACAGTTTTGTTGTATTTGGAATGATACATCACATACTTATCAAATGTATGATCCTTCATACTCCAAACTTTCCAATCACTATTTTCTTTTGAATAGTAAATTTCTTTTCTGTGCAAATACAGCTTATCAATATCATAGTCACTTCCTGAAAGATATTGAATCTCTTTAGGAACAGCAATTGTGTTTCCATAAAATTCTGCAAGTTTTCCTACCCACAGAATGTTTGTAGCAGAGTGTTTATCTTGTGAAGGAATACGAACAGCAAATGCTCCTTTTAAATCATTTGTATTAGTGACTCCTTTTTCATAACTTGGATGAAGAGCTTCACTTCCATAATATTCTGGTGTGCTGTGTACAACAGGAATTCCATCAACAGTTTCTCCTGTAGTTTTCCAAACAGGAACACCAAATCGTAATTCATCTACAATATATCTTACCTGTCCTTCTCCTTCATATAAATCTTTGATGGTTTGGTTGAGCGGTGATAAGCTTCCTGTAATTTGATTGTTTCCATCCACTTCACTATATTCAACATCTGTAATTGGAACAGCAGAAGAATAAGCATCTTGATATTCTTGTGAGTTTTCATCTATCCATTCCCAACTGTATACATCTTTGTATCCATCTTCTGTTTTAGCTTTGTATTTGATAAGCTTTTTGATTCCCTTCAATCCATGTGGAGAAATCAATGCAAGAGAATCTCCTGCTACTTTCTGCTGCAATACACCTTTAGTGAAATGAGACATTAACAAGCTTACAAACTTATCTATTGTCACACTCATATTCAAATTGTATTCGGGATTTCCGTTTGCATCTTTTGAAAAGAATTCAATTAACTGATCATCTCCACCACTTGCAATAAGAGATTCTTTTGCTTTGTCTATAAATCTGTTGTAGTTGATTGTATAATCATCATTAGCAATTTCATTCAATGCTTCTGTGAATTTCAAATTATCACGATTTTTAGAAAGTCGCACCCACTTCTGCAAAGCATCTTTGATATTCCATTCTACACCATCAATTCTGACAAACACATTTTCTCTCTGTTCATTGAGAATGATTTCCAACATTTGTGAAGGATCAATAATGGATTTCTTTCCCGCAGGATTTTCCATTTGCTGTCCAAAGAAGTTGGTATCCATTACATTAATGGAAGATTGAAACTCCTCATCAGATTGCAATGTATCAGAGAATTTGTCAAATTCTTTTGTTAGCTTGTTAATAGTAAGTTGTTTAGAAGCTGTCTGTGCTAAATAGTAGTCAACGTTGTTAACCTCCATTGCAATTCTCAAATTGTGCAATGCTTCTCTTCCTCTTTTAGGAACCCAATAGCTATCATCATTCAACACATCAAATCTTCCCTGTGCAAACAATTCTTCTCTGCTTACATTTCCAATCCAATAAGAAGTAAGGTCTTTTGAAAGCATCAAGGTTCCTGTTTTTAAATAGAAAAATCCATCATATCCTACAGGTTTCAACACATTCAAATAGGTTCCTCTCTCACGCATCAATTGAATGTCTTCATTAGAAAGAGAAACTCCTAATTCTATTTTATTCAATAATTGAGAAATATCGTTGGAAAGTTTTCCTATTCCATACAAATATTTTCTATATGCATGAACACTGCTATAGCTTTGTGCATCAGCACTTTCAACTTCCTGACTTGTTTTAAAAGAAACTTTTCCCATAGGATCTGTTCCTACTACATATCTTGTTTTGCTTAAATCATCTGCTTCTGTAATGTTGTAAGAAGCAGGAGGAATAAATGTTGTAACCAAACTTTGAATAGCTGCATTTTGTCCACCTGCACGTTTTACAAAGTTAGCACCATCTTTTACTAACAAAGCACTGTCAGAATTCAACAATTGATTTACCCACATAGTATTCAACCATTGTGAAAGTGCATCGTTTCTGAATTGTGCTTCCTGTTCTTTAGTTCTGTTTTTAACATCGTTCAAATTTCCAAAACGTGTATTTACAGGAAGTGTTCCTTTTGATTTTTGAATCTCTGATTCATATTCCTGAATATACTCATTCAATCCTTTCTTAACAGAAGCTAAAAAATTAGTGTTGTTAGAAAGATTTTCGAACACTTGATCAAATGTTTGTGTTGTGTTAAAGAATTTTTCTTTCAGTTCTTCAAATTGTTTAGCTGAAAGTATTCCTTTTAAATTGTCTGTGAAATTAAAAGCTCTTGCTTGTTTGCTATCTACAATGAAATCAACAACATGATTGTTTTCATCCAACACCACTTTGTATTTTCCTGTGTGATATTTTTCAATGATTCCTTCCGCAGCAGAAACAGAAGAAGCTTCCATTACACTTTTTCTTGTAAGCTCCACCACTCCATCTTCAGGAACATTCTTACTTACAATTTGCTGTAACCAACTTATCACTTTTGGTTTTTCATCGTGCATTCTCTTCAACTCTTTAAGAATTTCCAAAGAAAACGCTTTGCTTGCTTTTTCTGTAAGTCCATTGTTGTCATACAATCCTTCCACAATCATCAACTCTTTGAATGAAGCTGTACGCTTAGATTCCATTAGATTGATGTGAATGGGTTGCATTCCGTTGTTTGTTCTTTGAAACTGTAAATGGAGTTTGTATAAGAAGAAATCTCTGTTCTCCATTCCTCCAAAAGTTGCTGCTCCTATTTTTGTTGTAAGTCCATCAACAGAGTAGTACAATCCGTTAGATAATGCTTCTTTCCACTTCTCACTACTGAACAGCACATGATTTAAACCTTTCTTTGTTTCTACATTGGTGCTATCATACAAAAACCGTGAAGCTTGTGTAAGGAACTTACCATCTGAATATTCATATAATGTATTGGAAGTGATTTTGTTTTTGTATTCTTCTATATGATTTGAGTTGAAGAATTCGTTAAACATGAACAATTGGAATGTTTTGTTCTGATAAGAATATCTTGTTTTGTTCTCCGCATCTTTGTATGTAGATTCAATTACTCTTTCATTCACCTTTGCTGTATTGACAGCAAGCTTTTTCAAACGAGCAACTGCTCCATCTTCATTTTTAAACAGAATAGATTCTTTAGCTTTTAAATCTTCTCCTACCACTTTAAGAATTTCTGCAACATCTGCAAGGGTTGCTGTAGTGGAATAGGTTCCTCCAATACTGTTGTCATTCGAAGGGTTAATGAGATAATTGATGTAGCTTGCGTCCATTCCTCCAAACAACATTGAGAAAACTTCTGTAAGAGAATTTTCTAAATCTTTCTTTGATTCAATGTTTGTTTTAAGTTCGTTAAATCTTCTGATAGAAATTCTGTCTCTTACATCATCAAAATAGTTTTCCCACATTTGAATTTGCACTTCTGTAGCAGAATTCTGATTTGCAGGATATGCTTTTGTTGTAACATCATCTTTTCCTTCCAGTTTTTCTATATCAACATTTACCTGATAGTTTTCTCTGTTCCAAAGATTGAATCCCTGAAGAAGTGTTTGAAGAATGAATTGCTTGTCCTTATTCAGATTTGGAATTTGATTGATGATAGCTCTATGGGTAACTTTGTCACTTTTCCATGTTCTGTACAAATCTCTTACATCTTTTTGGAAATCATCAAATACTTTTCTGTCACTGTCTGTAGGATTTGTTGAACGCACATCTCTTATCACTCTTGTAACCAATATTCTTGTATCTGAATTCGTACCGAGAGAAGCGATTTCCACAAGCTTATACAAACGTTCTATTTCTGTCGTAGAATTTTGCATAGCTCTTGCAAGAGAATAGTAAATCTTTCCCTTGTCAATCACTTCAAATATCTTGATCATGTTCTCCACCCCATCAATTTCAAAACTACCAATTTCTTTTCCTGTTGTAGAAATGTAATTTCTTATCCAAGCAGAGAGTCCATCAAATCCTTTTTCATTAGCAGCAATTGTATCACTTCCCAACAATTCCGCTTCATCATCTTCATCCACTTCTTTCTCTTCCTGCTGCACTCTTCCTGTTACAACATTCAAATACTTATTAACATCCTCTTTCAAATGTTGAAGTGAAGGAGAAATTTCTTTATCAGGTTTTTTTGTTTCTTTATTAAAAAAAGTTTTAGAGTATATTTCTAATGCAGAAGCTTTGAAGTTGTCTCCATTCTTCAAATAAAAATCTCTCAACTTATTAATTGCAAAAGAAATTCTTTTGCTTCTGGTTTTTAAATCTAAATTATCTTTCTGTTCAGCACTTAGCTTATCATCCAACTCAATTACAATAGAAGCAATGGAAGCAATCATTGCGTCTGATTCTTTGTTATTCAAAGTTTTACGTACCGCAAATCCATTGTCATCCACTCCTGTATATTCCACTAAGCGAAGTGTGGGAACATCGGATTCATTTGTATTCTGTACAGTAGATTTGGTAAAGTTTCCTTTCAAAATATCTCCAAAAAACAATTCCAAATCACTTTCATTTTGTTTAGCTGAATAGAACAAATTACGTAACCATTTGAATAAGTTGGAAAGCAATGTAAGAATACCATTCTTCTTATCTGTTGGTGTTGTATTTTTAACAAAATAGTCTACATAAGCAGCAGCTATAGCTTCTTCAATAACACGTTCCTTTGCTTGCTCTTTTGTAAGATTTCCGTAAATAATTGGTTGTGAAGCTTTTAGTTCCAGAACTTTTTGGTCTACATTTTCTACTAATCCTTTTCCCTCTTCTAAATATCTGTCACGAATATTGGAAGGAATCAAACGTTGGAAAATAGCATGGAAAGTTTCCTCTGCTACATCTTCTTTAGAAACATTTTCTCCAAAGTATAATACATCTTTAAAGAATGCAGCTTTGGATTCAACAGGAAGTTGCTGAACAATTCTGTTCAAATGCTGTACAGCAAATACATTCTTTGGAAGAAACTTCTCTATGATGTTTTCCAACGCTGCTTGCGAGTATACAATAGTGTTGTTGTTAGCAAACACTTTAAATTCAGGGAGATTTGAATACGTGCTGTTTTTAAAAAAATCAAACGTACTATTTGCTCCTATATTAGCAGCAAAATCAAATGTATTTCTATTAGGATTGAGACAGCGCATTAGTATTTAGTTTTGTGTTAGAACACAGTTTGAATCAATTGGTTTTGGTTGTGTGTTGAAATAAGGACGAAGTGTAATAAATTCAGGATCAAAATATAAATAAGATAGTACACTTTGAATGTATTCATGAGCAGAATTTTCATTTTCTGTTTTAGAAAATTCCAACGCTTCATTTAACATTTGTTCTATATCTTTACCTTGTTCCATTATCTTTACAATATCTGCTCCAAATAACAAAGCTTTTTCAGAAGTGATGTTTTCATCCTTTTGCAATATCATTCCTTTTTCTCCCACATGTTTGTTTACCATAGCTTGAATAGGAGGAATATCAGATTGTTCTATTGGTGCTGCTGTTTTAGTTTTAGCTTCTTCTATTTTAGTTGAAACAACAGGAAGTGCTACACTTGTTTCTTCTTTTAATTCCTGTTCGTATTCTTCCACAATTCTTGGAATTACTCTGTCACTGTTGAATAATACAGGAGTGTTTTTTCTAAAATCCTTTCTGTTCCAATAAACACCAAGCTCAACAGAATTGTTGTTCTTTAGTATAGTGGGAACATCTACAGGTTCTTTTGCTTCTGCTGCTACAAATTTAGCAGAAATTCCTGTAACTCCGAATTCTTTTTCCACTTGTTTAATCAATCCATCAGAAATCTCTTTAATGTTCTTCTCATATCTACCTTCCTCCACCAAGTTTTCTTTCAAGGAAATGTGCAATGTTTTGCTCTTTTTGATGTCTTTCTCTACCCACTCCAAACTTACAGCAATACTTCTCACTTGCTTTCCATCCTGCTTTGTATAGAAATTGAATTTTACATTACTCACTTCCACCCTATATCCAACCTTCTTTGAAAGATTGTTTAGAAGAATATGAAATCCTGCTTCTCTTGTTGATTTTCCATTGTATTGTGCAGATTCTACAAGAGCATGTAAGTTTTGTTTCAATACTTCATTCTCTTTCAAATCTGTAGAAGGAGAAAGTGATTTGATGTATGGTTTTCCGTTTGTATCAGAAAGCACCAAGTTATATCCACTTGAAAGAAAATGAACAGGTGCCAATACATCGCTGTCCAATTGTTGAACTAAGTTGTCTAAGATGTAGTTACTAATTCGTGAAGAATCATTTGCTCCATCCACTCTCACCTGCATTCCATCCACTACTTTTTGTTTAGCTATTTTGTATTCTGTTTCTGTTTTAAGATTTCCTTCTTCATCATACAGCAAACCAAAATCAGCATACACAATTACATGATGTTGATTTCCTGTTTCTACATCAATGAATTTAGATTGAGGAAGTGTATCAATAGTTGTTTGTTTTTCAAAATCCACAGCATAAGAATTGACAGTGGCTCCTCTAAAAGAATCCACCCATCCATCCAACACTCTGTTTAGTTCATACTGCGTATTAGGATCAGCTACAAGCTCTTGAAATACATTGTCAGTATCGAACGCTTCATCCATCTGTTCTCTTCTTATATTGAACTTATGAAGGAAATCTGCATACTCCTCATCGTTCAGCCAACTTACAACATCATACAAAGAATAGTAAGAATCAAAATCAGTAAAGAATTGCTTATTGGAGAACCCATTCACATCCATGGTTTCCAATAATCCATCTTCTGTTTTCAGTTTTTCAACAATTCGAGGATAGGTTGCATCCACCCATGATTTTTGCAAACCAAATCCATGCTTCAAACTTCTGAATTCATACAATATTGTTTCCTGTCCTGTTTCAGGATTTGTATGAATCAAGTGATAGAGTTTTCCTCCTCCAAGCTTGATGAATACATCTCCATATATTTGTTCTGTTTTGTTGATTGATTTAGCAGGATAAGCTACTTCTCTCACTGTTGTTGGAATTTCGCTCAAATTGGTAACACTGTTGAGTAATTCTTTTCTTCTTTGGAAGTTAGCTTTAGCTTCATCTCTATCCAACACATCAAGAGCAAGATAGTATTCAGGTTGCAGAATTTTCAATCCCTGTGCTTCTATTAAAAGAACTTCAGAAATTGTATTTTCTGTTGGTGGAGCACCAAGTAAATTTGTATTATCAAAAGGGAGATTTGCAACAGGAGTTTCTAAAGCAAGTAATTCTGCATCGTATTGTCTTAAAAAATCTTGCAATAAATACGTGTTACCATACTTAATTCTTAATTCATCAGCTTTATTGCTAATAGAGTTTTCTAATGGTATTATGTTAGAATTAATTTCTTCTGGAGTGTATTTTAGTTTTTCAAAATTTTCAATATCATTTACTAATTCCTTATTTACAGATTTTAAAAATTCTTCTTGACTCCCATATTTTTTATTGATGTCTTGTATTTCATCGGAGTTTATATAGTTATAGTTACCTTTTTCATTTAACTTTCCTATTTCCCACTTACCATCAACAAAATACCCTACAAGATTTTTACCTTTATGTGTAAAAGAAAATCTACTTTCACCTTGATTAAAACTTATTCCTGTTATTTCACCAGTACTTGTTTTTATAGGAGATTTTAATTTACTTCCAAGATTCTCAAGTAAATTAGATAATGTGAGAGCTCCTTTAGAAAGTCTTTCTATTAATTTATAAAAAACAGAATCTTTTGGAGATTTTTTACTATCTTCCTGTCTTCTTTTTTCTATATCAGCTTTTTTAGCTTCTACGTCAGTAGGAACACTTTGTTCTCCTTCAACTGTTGTTTGTGTATTATTTTCTGTTGATTGTAATTCAGCATCGTATTCTTCAATTTGTTTATTTATGTCCTCTATTGTTTCTCTATAAAAATCTTCGTATTTGGCTTTTTCTTCTACCGTTCTTTTAACTTTTGTTTCTGTAACTTTACCCGTAATCAGCTCTTTTTTCTTAACTATTCTATATTCTGAATCTTTTAACGCTGTTTCAGCTTTTTGTTTTTCAGATAATGCTTTTTGTCTTAATTTTATTACTTCTTCTTTACTTCTTGTTTTAGACTGCACTTCTGAAAGCTCATTTACGTCTAATCCAAATTGTATTTTATCTGCAAGAGTGCCTTCATTAAACGCTTTTTTTACTTCTAAAAACGTGTTTATTGGTAAATTGAAAAACTCTTCATATATTTCATCAAAAGTTATTTTACCTTCTTTTAATTTGCTTACAATGTCAATTAATTGCTCTTTTGTTTTTCCGCTTTCATAATTAATTAACACACCTCTTTCAACACTTGGGTTTTCTTTTCTTCTTCTTTCTATATCAGATTTTTTATCTACAATAACAGGAGCAACATTTCCCTGATTCACATTTCCCTCTTCATCAATTAGTGGAGCAGCAGTTTCTTCTTCATCAAAATCATCTATACTTACATCTTCTAAATCCTCTTCTTTGTTCAAAGGAGCTTCACTGAATTTCTTTGCTACATCTGTTGCAATTTCTTCCACTACAACATCCTTCACTTCAACAGCAGGAGTTTCTACAACTTCTGTTTCTTTTGTTGTTTCTGTTTTAGGTGTTTTCTTTTCTACTGTTTCAACAGGTTTGGAATTTCTCAAATTAGCTATTTTCTGTTTAGCTTCATTGATTAGAAATTGCTTTTTACTTTCTTTCTGTTCTTTTGTAAGCTTCTCATCATCTTCTACATTGCTTACATCTTCACTCAATTTCTGAACAGCTTTCTTGATATTCTCTCCATCGTCTTTAAGTAGCAAATCTTTTTGAAGCTGTGCGTATTGTTTTTCGTTTCTAACTTTTCTATCAGCACTCTTTTGTTGAAATTCTCTTACAGCTTTTATAGCATCGTAATAATCTTTATGCTGATCCTTGAACAATTCGAATCCATCTGTGGAATACAATTCTTCATAGTATTTGCGTAGATTATCTATTCCACTTCTTCCTTCTTTAAGAATCAAAGCATCATTCGCTTTTTCAAATTCTGCAACAGCTTCCAATTCTGCAACACTCTCTCCACTATAAGCATAGATAGCATCTTTCAAACTCATATTGCTTCCATCTTTTAATTGTTCCAACAAAGCAATTCTTTTAGTTGCATCTTTAATTGGAACAAGAGATGTTGCTGTTTTAAGCTCTTCTATTTTATCATTAATAGATTGTTTTTTATCCTGTAGCAAATCCAAGAACAAAGCAGAATTTGCAGTTTGCAAATCGCTAATTCTTTCTTGCTTTCTGTTCATCATATACAGATTGTGAGAAAGCTGTTGCTTGTACATGGAATAGAATTGATTATCTGTTTCGTTATCAAACGTATCGTTGAAAGCAAAGCTGATTTTCTTTGAGTATCCTTCTATTTTGTTCAGCTTATCAATTAGATTTTTAGCAAACTGTTTGTTATCTCTGGTTTGCTCATTGATGTTGATTCCATATAGATTTTGAATTTCCTCTTCTGTTGCATTAGCTATTGAATTCAAGTGCTCCTTAAACACTTCCTGTTTCCCACTTGATACAACGCTGTGTAACAATCCTGAAACATCTCTATCCTGTAAATCCTGATATATACGCTGTGCTCCTAAGAAATTCTTCTGTATTGCTACATTGGTTGCTGCATTTGTGTTTAGCGAAGCTAATACCTTTTGATAGTTTTCCTGAAGTGTTCCATTCAAACTGTTCTGATCCAAAGCTTTAGAAAGATAGTTTTCCAACTGCGCTCTCTCATCATCTGTAGCAACATTGAATACGTCAGAAGATTTGAATAAGCTTCCGCTAATATCTTCTAATTTCTTAGCATACAATTCATTCTGTGCAATTTTTTCTTTCAGCTTATTTTTATCAAACACAGCTTCATACACAGTGTTCATAGATTGCTGTATACCTCCCCCCATACTTCCCATTAAAAAAGCTTGTGTTGCTTCTTTTGTAGCAAGTTTGTTTTGAATAGTATCCCACAATCCTGATAAATACAAACTATTTTCTTCCAATCCCTTCTCATTCAAATACGCTCCTTTGTATAGAGAAGTGGTGTGTTCGTCAATAAAGTATTGCATTTCCTCTTCCAATCCTTCTGAAATGGATAGAGGAATTTTACCAAACTTCTGTCCATAGGAAAGTGTTTTCTCTACACCATTCTTAAAAGCTTTTGGAATTCTTTTGTCCCAAAGCGCATTAGTTGTATTAAATTTAATGTCATTTACAGCATTAACTTTGAATGTTCCTAATTCATCTCCAAGCTGAACACTTCCCAATTCATTTTTACCAAGCAATGTTTTAGCTACTTTGGAAGCTCCGGGAAATGTTTTAAGCAACGCTCCCATCTGAATATAGTTAGGAATCGTAAGTGTTAGTAAATTAAGCTTGTAACGCAAATCTCCTACATTCTGTGCAAGGTCTTTGATTTTAGCAAGCTCTCCTTCCGAAGGAAGGACACCACCATGATTTTTTTTGTATTCATTTACAACATCCTCTTCAAATCTTTTAGCTCCCTCCAATCCTTCAAATGCTGCTTCAACATGTGCTCCTACATAAGCTCTATACAATTGTGGAGAATTTTCAATACTCTTTCCCATCAAATATCCTGCATCTCCCAACAATTGGGAAGCAGCAGAATTTTTTGTAGAAGAAATAGCAGAAAGCACTTTGTCTATCTTTGCAGGATCGTTCAAATATTTAGAAAGTTTTGCTCCCATCCCTGCAAGCTTTGTTCCTTTGGAAAGAATAGAAGCAATTCCTCCCGATAGTATAGCTTCACCAATAGCTCCTGCTGTATATCCTGCTGAAGCTACAATGTCCTGAAATCCCCCATCTCCAAAAAAAGGAACTAAATCCTGTATCCAATTCTCCTTACTCCAATTTGATTGGTAATTTCTGTTGTTAGCATTAACACTGTCACTCCATTCAAACAAATCTTTCATCACTCCACTATCAGGAGACATATTGAAATATTCGCTGATAGGTGTTTCCTGTCCTGCTAAATATCCAATTCCATTTGTAACACTTCCTAAAATATTAGGAATAGTGGAGAGTCCTCCCAAGAACATAGAAGTTGCATTAGCACCAAATTTCTGTGCTGTGTTTAACCAACGTTCTCCATCTGTTTGTGTTGCTCTTTTATTTGCTTCATAATTCTGGTCATATTTAACAGAAGAAGAGATTGTATCATCTTTGTTAAATCCTTTATATTCTTCAGGTGTAATTACTTCTGTAGGAGCAATAGAAGAAGAAGTATCTATTTTTGGTTTCTTCTTCTTGAAATAAGCTTCTTCTGCTAATTTGTAAGGATCTTTTTCTACTTTTTCCTGTGGAGTTGTAACTCCTTGCAGGAGTTCCGCAGGAGTAGGAATTTTTGTTGTTAAATCCGTTAATGTAGGAAGAGCAATCTTAGGAGCAATAGATGGAGCTAAATGCAACGTATCTCTTACAGGTGTTAGTTCGATTGGTTCCACGTCTTTAATTTGTTAAAAAGTTTAATAAATTTTTAGATTTTAATGCATTTTGTTCAAATACATTTATTATTCTTGGAGCAGACGCTGCCCTCACTATCGAATCATTTATTTCAAAATCTCCGATTACTTTTCTTAGAATATTTCCAGAACCATTACAATCCGCGTTTATATGACGATTTGTAGAAGTACGAAATAATCCTCTCTTTACGCGCTTACCTAAGTATTCTTTGTGTTTTTTTATTAATTCTAAATCAAGAAAAGAACATTTAGAAGTATATGATTCTTCAGTAATCGTAACTTTAATTCCTGCTTTTTTTGCTTTATACTCAATTTGGTTTATGAGGTAGCTGTGCGGAATTGATACAAAATTTTGATTTGTTTTTTTACCAAGATTGATTTCTGTTTTCCATTGCTTATTGTTACCAATCACAATATGAGAAATATCAAGTTCTTTTACTTTGTCTATGATGTATTTGCTTGCATTATGTAAATAGTTTTTAATTAGATTATTTCTTCTAAATGTAAGTCTCTTTATACGCTTACTCATATAAACATTAGGTTTTAATTTGCTCTGTAAATCTGCTTTCTTTTTGTTATAAAACTGATTGATAGATTTTAAAGGTTTTCCATTTATCAAAAACGATTCTCCTGTATTTGATAAACACGTTGCTAAATTATTCATTCCTAAATCAATACCTAATGATTTATTGTTATATTCTTTTTCAACAATATCCTCAATGGTGTAAACAAATTCAACTACAAAATGATTACTTTTAGGAATTACTCTACAGCAATCAATGTTTTGTATATTGGTTTTTATTGGTGCAATACCAATCATTTTTGGGAAATGTGCATACCCACCTTTTAATTTTACTTGAGCAGCAGTAAAGTATACTTCAGATAACTCTTTCTTATACTTAGGTATCTTGGGTTTACCAGAAAACTTAAAAGGATTTTTAGCATATTCTTTTTTTGCTTTTTTCCAAGAAGATGTGATATGAAAAACGTGTCTTATTATCTGTTGACTCGTGGTTGATGGTAATGCTCTAAAATTCTCTTCATTAAATTCAGCAAATAAACCACTGATTTCATATTCAGTAAAATACTCAATATTTTTAAACATGGATTGTCTCCAATAGTATAGAACTTGATTATAAAGATTTTTAGCTTTTACACACCAATCTCTCCATTCATCAGTTTTAACAATATGCTGTTCTGTTAGTTTCATTAAATATTTTTTTTGATAAAAGTACAACTTTTTTTAATAATATCAATGGATCCATTTCTTATTTAGCTGTTCTATAACTATTGTCTTTAAGAATAATTTGATATATGGTGTCCCTTGCTTTCTCGTTTTTGGGGAGTGCTTGAACTTCAGAAGTGGACATAACCTGATTAACTATTTTTTTGAATTCAGCTTCCACTTCATTTGGATCTTGTTTTTCTAAATACAAATGTACCATTCCTTTTTCTGAATTGTCTTTGTATATCTTTAAATCATATTTCCCACCACTCATCTTCTGAATACTGTAAAACAATGGAGGAACAGATTCTGAAATCATCAAAGGTGTTGCATTGTTGTATTCAAAATATTCAATTAAGCTTTGGTTGTAGTTTTTAGGAGCAAGTCCCCCTTGTACATATACATCTCTCATTGCAACAGGATCTATTCTTGTATATCCTATTCCCAAGCTTACCCCATCTTTCCCCTTAATTGCCACCTTAGCTTTTCCACTTGGGTAAATTGCAACTACATCATATCCTGTGGCATCTTTGTATTTTCCACTATCTTTTCCTGTAACGGGTTTTCCATGAAGCAATCCTTGATATCCGTCAGTATTTCCTGTCATATCATAAGAATCATACACACCAACAGCATCCATAGCATCCCCCACTTTTCCTTCAATAGCTCCATATCTTTCTTTTCCTATTTGATCTTTACTAATTGTATAAGGACGTTCTTGATATAAGTTAACATCTGCTAAATGCTTATCCATTTTTTCATTATAGTTCGCATTAAATTGTGCTTTGTTAGAAACATATATTGGAGCACCACCAGTGTTTGTTCCTGTAGGAGGAATAAATGTAAGCTCTTCTTTTTTATCTCTATCTGCAATATAAGCTTTTCTATTCCCTTTGTATTTTTCGTTAATCAGTTCTGTTTCAGCTTTTGTTTGAGCTTCTTTTAATCTATTTTCTGCTACTGTTGCATTCATACTTCTTAATTGAATTTGTTTCATAGAAGCTTGTGTTTCAGGAGTGAATTGCCATCCCCCATAGTCATCTACTTTTCCATCCAACACATCTGTATATGCTTTGTTTAAAGCTACATATTGAATAGCTAAATCACTTTTCACTTTGTTGTCTAATGCTTTAAATGCTGGTGTTTCTTTAATTCTATCAAACACTCCTTTTGACATCACTCCTTCTTTTGTTTGTGTTTCTAACAATTTCAATACAGGACTATCACTACCAAGTTTTTCAGCAAACATGTTGGAAACTAATTCTGTGAATTGTTCTTTGTTTTGATTCCTTAGTTCTGTGATGTTGTTTTTTAACATCCCTTCCTTATTCTCATTCTGGGGAATAGATTGTTCTGCTGTTGCTCCTGTTGGTTGCAGCAACTCTGTAGCTGCTATTCCTCCAGATTTAGAATTTCCATCACTATCTAATCCAAGTTCTTTTTTAGCTTGTAGTAGAATCAGTTCTTCTTTTGTTTTAGCTTGTTCTAATTTCACATCATATTCATAATCCAATCCTCTTTGTTGTGCTTTGTGGATGTTTGCCAAATTCAACAATCCGTATTTTAATTCTTTCATTGAAGTGGATTGAGGAAATGAATTCACAGCATAGTTTTCCAATTGCATCATTTCATACGCTTCTTTCAATTTAGCAGGATCAGCAGTGTTGCTTTTTAATCCTCTTACTGTATCAACAGTGTATGTGAGTTGATTGGAAAGTTCTGCAACTCCTTGTTTAAGCTGTGCTTTTCTATTCTCATCTCCATTAGCTCCTAATTGAAGTAGCTCTGCTTGGAACTCACAAATTTGATTCTCAATAGCTTTAATACTATTTGTAAATCCTTCATCAATATTCTTCACTAAAGCTACAGGATCAGGGTATTTCCATTTAGCATTGATTGAGAATTGTTTTTGATTGATTGGATCAAGTGTAACTATTCCTCTCACTTTTGCTCTTAGTTCACTTTCTGTTAATCCCTGATTGGTATATATCATTGTTCCATCAGAACGCTGTCTTGATATCTTCATCAAATCCTTCATCTTAGTATCAATCTGTCCTTCCAAATCAACTTTGAATGTAGGAGTGTTAATAGATAAACGAGCACCTTCTCTTGGGTCTGTTAAATACTTATTCACCTGCTCCATATCTTCCATGTAATTGTAATCAGAATAGTATTTCTTATACAATTCAGGGTTTTCTTTGAGCTTTGTATAACGCTCCATCAACTGATCGTAATTCTTTTTATCAAGAATAGCGTTTTGTACACGCTTATCTTTTACAATTCCTGCTACATCTCTGTTTAATGAAGCTGTAAATTTAGTATCCGAATAATCAACATTCCCTAAATTATTGATTTTATCACTCACCTGATTGATTTTGTCATTTAGGTATTGTGTATCTGATTCTTTCAGGAGTTTTATATTACCGACTTCATCAAACATTTTCTGTGTATTAGCGTACCCTGCATCGTATTGCTCTTGTTTTTTAACAAGAACTTGGTGCATGAAGTCCACATCTACACTATCTATTGGTTTTATTAAGGGTATTCCCTGTGTGTACTTAGTTACCATTTCATTAACATTAATGAACTTAATTGAATTCTATGAAGTTTCAAAGATACAATTCTATATTCTGATTTGTTTTTAGTTAATCAAAAAAAATGTCACAAACTACTTGTGACATTCAAATTAGAAGTGTATGAGAGAAAAATTAGCACATTGCTTTCTTTTTTCCAATTCCGTATTTAGCTGCTTTTGGATTTTTTTCTAAAGCTAATTTCTTCCAATATTCTAATTCATCATTTGTATTAGTTGTATTAGCTTTTGGTGCAGGATTGTATTTTCTTTTCAACACCATTTGTCCATTTCCTTCATCTGTTGTATAAAAATCAGGATGAAGCAATGTACTCAACATCATATTGTTCTGATTCTGAATCTGTTTCATTTTGTGCTCATACGCGAGAGCATCAATTTGATTATCTACATTCTGCTTATTGGTTCTTACAAGGTCTACACCATCAGAATAAGCTGCTCTGTTTTGATTATCCAATTGTGATTGTTGATTATAGATTCCTGTAAGTTGATTTTCCCAATCAATAGCTGCTTTTAGATTTTGGTTGTACACTGTTCCAGAAACATCATTAATTGATTTATCAAGATTTGCATTTAGTTGAAGTGCTTGTGCTTGTCCTACAGCAGAATTCATATCAATGTTTTGTGCTGCTGAATTGTATCCTGTATATAAGTTGTTGATGTAAGGAGTGATGTCTTGTTGATATAGTTGAGGAGTTTTCAAATCTACCTGTTGAAAGTAAGGAAGTTTGATTTCATTGTTTCTCAATTTCATATTGGACAAGTATCTTCCTGACATATCTCTGTTATCCAACTTTCCTATAATTGCATCAGCAGGGTTTATACTATCATCTTCAATTGTAGGAACACTCACTTTTTTTTGTATATCTGCAAGAGGGAGAGTTGTTGGAATTTTTGTATTGAGTCCTGTTGGTTTTCTTTCAATAGGAGCTATTGGAGCTACTCTATCATTTAACAAAGAAGGACGCAAGCTTGATGTGATGTTTGCATACATTCCATCTTTCAAATACCCTTCAAAACTATCTCCTTTCTTATACCCCTGTGCTTCCCATTGATTTTTCAATCCTTCATACACATCAGGTTTGTTTGTTTTCACCCAATCCATAGCAAGTTGCTGTTGTTCTTTGTATGGTTTAGAAGAAAAATTAGGTATCATATCATTCCACTCATTCTTCCAAGATACATAATCACCAATATTTTCTGCTCTACTAGTGTTTCCTTTTAATTGAGATATAAATCCAAATTCATCCTTACTTTTAGAAGGGGAAGTTTTAGGGGTTGTTTTTGTAGCTTTTTGTTTTAAATCTTTTTGATTTTCATAATAAGATTTTGTACCAACTTGTTCTTCATCTTGTTCTATATCATAAACAACTTTAGCATCTTTCTTTTGAGGATTGTATTCCCACATATTTCCAAATTGATCTTCGTATAGTCCCGTGGAAGGATCTAATTCTGCTTCATACATTTTTCCTCCCTTTCCTCTAACATTTACAATTCTTGGTTTTTTCCCTCCAGCTTGCATTTTACTAATTCCAAATTTTCCTTTAGGAATTTCTAAAATATTATCAGCATCAAATTCATATTCCTGATCAGGATACATCATATCTAAATATTCCATTGTATCAGCATCATAAGCAGCTACAGGATGAGGGATTCCACGCATTTGAATTTTTCCTGTACCTTGTGTAGGAACTACAACATTCTGGTTTGGAAATGAATACAGTCCGTTTTCATCTACAGGAATTCCCCCATATTGATTTCTAATTAGTTTAGGAGCTTGTTTGTTTCCTTTCTGTAATTCGTGCATTCTTCTTACGTAATCAGAATTTAACTCGTAACTTTCCTGTCCTGTCGTATATTCTTTGTCTTTTAGGGGAATGTATTGATCTTCACTTGGTAAAAATACGTTTTCATAAACAAAGTGTTCGTCAATAGAAGGAAACTCTTCCTGTAATTCAGGATAAACTATTGGTTGAGTGTTTTTAGTTAAACTTGATGTTGGTTTTCTTTTAAGTTTTGTTTCAGTGATAGGTTTTGAAAAAATTTGAGAGTGTTGTACTGTTGAAATTGGAGCAGGTGTAGAAATTTTTTGTTCTTTAATTGAAAAAGGTTTTTGATAAATATAATTCCCCCCTGTACCAAAATAATTACCTATTGGTTGAATTTCACGATGTCTTATATCTGGAGAATTTAAAGGATTTGCATAGGTTATATCTGGATTAGATGAAACCAGTTTGTCTGCTGCATCCCACAACTTTTGCTGTTGTTTTAAATAATTACCTTCTGTTTTAAAAACTTGTTGAATTTCCTTTCTTTCTTTAAATGTTTTTTTTGCATTTTCAACTCTTGTTTTTCTAAATGTAGGAAAATTAGAAAGAACTTCTTCTCTTTGAGTTTTAAATACTGAAGGAAGTCTTCTACCATCAATACCATTTACAAATTTTTCAAACTTAGAAGGAAAATAACTGTTGTTCTTACCTTCTAATTTACTTTGAAGCTGATAGTAGTTATATAGATCTAAACTATCTTTAGAAGCTTTACCTCCATTCTGCATCCTTTCTGGATGTGCAGTACCTTCCATCATACTGCCATCTTCCATTTGATGTTGAGGAGCTTGCTGTCCTTGCAATTGTTGCTGCATTTTCCCTAACACTTGTTGCAATTGTGTTTCATCAAGAGCTTGAAGTTCCTGCATCAATTGTTGAGCTTGTGTTTTATCTAATCCTGCTTGTTGTATATAAGCATTTACAATTTCATTCATTTTCTTTTGTTTTTAAACCAACTTCTGTAATTAAATATCTCTCTCCTTCTGAAGTGTATGTAATAGACATTCTCAATACTTCTAAATCATGGTCATTCGCTTTTGTTGCTATATCAGGATGAACTACATACTTTCCTTTATGAATTCGTATAAGCAACCCGTTTATATACAATTCATCAATAGCTTTTCTAATAACTCTCTCTGTATACCCTTTGTATTCAGTTTCATCCTTTTGTTTCTTCTCTCCCTGAATATTTTTAAAATTATTTAAAGTAGGTTTTTGATTTTTTAGTTTTATATGAGTAAAACTTTCACTCAACTTTACCAACGTATTAATCTCATCCTTGTCTAAAGCAATCTTATTTTCCGAATTCATTCTGGTTACAATCAACCAAAGTACATCTTTTGCAGAACTTGATAATTGAAACAAACTTCCTAAATCATTACTATTCCAACGAATATATTCCGCTTTTCTTTTAAAAATACTTCCATTTATAGATACTATATCTGCATCAAAGTGATTACAAATTTTTTCATCTAAATAAAACCATTCTCCTTGCTTTCTCAAATCTTTAAAAGACTCATGTAATTCCTTTTCTAAATTTCGATCTCCTTGAATATATCCATAAATATGTAGTTTCGAACTATTGGAACTTTGTAAACTACTGAATCTTGATTTTAAATCATCTGTAAACCCAATTTTACAAGTTTGTGTTTCTTCGTTTGCTATAAGGTAAATCATTCTATTATTGTTTAAAATGTGTAACAACTATTAAACACACACCAAAAACAATAAGTTCTTACATATCTCAGGTATTTTTAATTTTCTTCTGAATCATTCCGCATATCTCGTATTGTTCTTCTTGTTCACACACTTCTAAGAAACATTCTAAATCTCTTACAGTAGCAGAAATTTCCAAGAATTCCTTTGCTTCTTCTAAACTTTTAAATAAATGGGAAGGAGAAATCAATTGATGTATTCTCCATTCTTCAAACATGTTCATAACAATTGGAGTTGTTTTAAGAGTGAATCACTTCCTCCAAATTGTTTCTTTACTTTTTGTGAGTTTAAAGTAGAATCAGACGGATTAACTAAATCCATTCCTGTTGAAAGAAGTTTTCCTCCAATCCTTAAAGGAAGTTGATGCTTTTTTATACCCATATTTAGCAAATTTCCTCCTAAATCTAATTTGTTGTTTTCACTTTCTAAATCCATTAAATCTATTCCTGTATTAAGTACTGCTGACCCAATTCTAACATAAGGATTAGGAACGAGTTCTCCTAAAGCAGAAATAGCAGATAGTTTTTCTGAAGTAGTTGGATATTGCTTATCAAAAATACCATATAGATTTTTAACATCATCTCCTATTTTACTGATTGGAGTGTTGTGAAATTTTTCTTTAAATTGTGACCAAGTTGAAGAAGGATTTTTATCTGAACTATGTATTTCTCCTCCGTATTGTTTTCTAATTCCAAACTTCGCTGTTTGTTGCAACATTGGATTTTCAACACTACTTTCTTCAAACCTTGTATCAGACAATCCATTCCACATTTGCATAATAGAATTATCATCATAATAGTCAAATAAATGATTATATGCTTTTGGTTTATTTTTTTTATTTAATCTTCTTTGTTCTTTAATATCTTCTAAAGTAGGTTTATAATTTGCAGCATAACCTGAACTATATCTTGCTTCATTTAAACGCGCATAAGTTTCTTCTGTATTGGTAAAATAATCATTTTCTTTTATAGGTTTTACTCCTAATTTAGTGTAATCAGTTTTTAATGGGTGAAATGGGTTTATAGAATTAAAAGTCCCGATGTTATCACCATAATTATTATCTATACTATGTGTAAATTCGTGTATAGGGTCAGTAGTTCCAGTTACATCTTTAAGAAAAACACTTCTATCAGAAGGAGTGTGATAATATGCTGATACATCAAAATTTGTTTTTTTACCCCGCTCTCTAAATTCTTCATTTTGTTTTAATATCTCAGGGTCTTTAGTTTTTGAACCATTAACACTCTTCAATTCATTTTCAAATATTTCGATTGGTTCAGTAACTATATCTCTTTCTCCGTACCAAGCCCTCAACCAATCTCTTTGTTTTTTAATTTCTTTTAGATTACTTGAATCTTTAGAAACCATTCCTCCCATTTGCATTTTAGAAGGATGATAATTATTCATATAATACAAGGCTTTATCATAAGGTATCACTTGTTTTAAATCTTGTATCTGTAAATCTTTTCCTGTTTCCCAAAGTTTTTTAAAATCTTCTTCTTTGTAATTATTAGGTAAATAACCACTTATAGAATGGAAACGAGCAGCAAGTTCTTCTGGAGAATAAATATCAGAATTGAGTTTATTTTTATCTAATGGAGAGTAGATTGAACCATCTAATAATTCATTCTCAATTGCTTGCTCTCTTGGAGAAAAATATCCTTTACTTCTTAAATAGTGAAATGTTTCATGTTGTTTGATGGGTTCATCATTGATATTATCCATATATATCTCACCATTCTGTTCATAAGCACTATAACCGTTTCTTTTATCTCCTTTTATTTCCTTCTTCTTTAACTTAAATACAGGTTCTTCTACATCCTCATTTTTTTCATCTAATAAAGAATTAGGAAGGATATAGTTTAAATTCTTATTGTAATGCGCTCCTCCATATTGAGAATTTTCTGTAGCTTCAAAATCCAATAAACTGCTCTCTTTCTTCTCTTCCTGTGTATGGAAAACAGCTTCATAAATTTCTTCATCTGTTGGAAGAGACATCAATTGTGCTTGATTAGCTTGTAATGCATTACTTGATTCTCTTGTCTTCTGTGTTTTTTCAGAAGCTTTCATAATTTTCAAAGCAATCTTATCTTTAGCTTCTTGAATTTCTAAGAATAGTTTTGATGGAGAAACAGCTTTTTTCAATCTAATATCAAGTCCCAATTGTGAAGCAATCATTTCTCCTTCATCAGCTTTGATTTTAACAATTTGCTCCTTCATGGAATTCTTTCTGCTTCCACTTTGTACTTGTGTTAAACTGTCAGAGAGAACACTGTCAGCATCCACTACAACACCACCATTTCCTTTGCTTGTAGATTTGATACCAAATGCAGAAACTTGTTTCTGCTCATCATGAGAAGGAGCATGAGAAGCTATTTGCTGTATGTCACCATCAGGAGTCTTGAACACTTCTCCTTTTTCAGCAAGAACAGGAGCTTGTGGTTTTCCTGCAAATTGAAATTTATTGAAATTCATTTTGTAAAAAGCTTTGAAAAGTTGTGAATATAACAGATATTTGTATTGATTTAGTGAAGTACATGAAAATAAATATCTAAAACACTATTACTAACAAATGATAACGACACAAACATTTGAACTATTAGGATGGAAACCCTACTACTCTGACTATCTTGACAATGATTTTAAGTATTTCACAAAAGACAATTGGATAGTGAATTGTGAATACACTACTAAATTTAATGGGTATGTAGTGAAAATGATTGAGAAAGCTCCTGAAGCTAATTCAAAAGAATCTTATGCTGTGTATTTCAGAGGAAGTTTGTACAGTGAAAAGGAATTGATAAATGTGTTAGATTTGATAAATAGAAAATGACACTTGAGCAAAGAAAGATTGAATTTTTAGAAGAGTACAAATTGCTTGTAGCTAAACACAAAGTTTGTATTCATTCTGTTGATGCTATTAAAGATGTAGTGGAGTTGGACAGAAGAAGTGAAGTGGAAGCAGAATTGGAATTTATGAACACATTGATTAATGATTTTAAACGAACACAATAATGAAATACAATAGTTTTGAAGAAATGAAAGCTGCTGTTTCTGGTGAAGCAGTTAGTGAAGAAATAGTAGAAAAGCGACATACCTCTTGGATGGATGCTATTAGAAAATTGAAAAAGGATATGAAAGAAATGGAAAACAATCCTTTAGGTAAAACAAAATCTGATGAAAGTGAGGAAGAGTTATGGAATGCACAAAGAGAAGAAACGTCTATTTCAGGAGGGTTTGATTCTTTCTCACAAATGAAAAAACTTCTTTTTCAAGAAAAAAAAGAAAATTTCTACTGCTGCAAGAATCAAACAACTACAGGTAGAAATTGGATGTTTGGAAGATGAGATCTGGACATTGAAACTCCTGCAACTGGAAGAAGCTAAAGCAAATGAGAACAATGTTGAAACACCAAATCCTCAATATTAAAATCAAAATCAATAAAACATGAATAAGAAAATTGAAGAAATATTAGAAAGAATTGAAAAAGAAAGTGTGAGATATTTCTATTCTACTCATGAAGAATATGAATCAGGATTTTATGCTTCTAATGCTGTAGGAGAATTGATAGAAATTGTGAAGCTTCTTGTTGAAGAAGTGGAAACATTGAAAGATAGTAATGAATCAATTAACAAAGAACTTAATGATTTATGGAACAGAAACTAATTGAACTAATGGAAAGTTTTCATCCTGTAACAGCTTATACAGGAACACTTGATAACTTGAAACAGGGAAGCTATATTCCTTGTGGAGAATTCTTTACAGCTTTGAATAAGTTGAAATCAGATTTAAAGAAACAAGAGAAAGCTTATGATTTTGTACATCAGGAATTAGAAGTTTAAAAAGTTTTTTAGAAAAAGCTTGACATTCTCATTCACTCTTCTTACATTTGTTTTTCGGTTTCCTACATCCCCAGTCGAAACAATAGCATGTTAGTGAAACCGAAAAAACTTTGCGAGGGTAGTTCAGTGGTAGAATGGGAGTTTTCCAAACTTCAGGTCAAGAGTTCAAATCTCTTTCTTCGCTCAAAGGTTAAATTCCGAAGTAAGGGAGTTTGTAAAAGAATGGACAGGATTGAAGTTCTTTCCGAATATTTGAATTTTTGTTTTTGGTTTGTTTCTCCCTCATTTGTATAAGTGAGGGATTTTTTTGTATCTTTGTATTCACTAAACAATAAAGACATGAATGAGTTTGTAGAAAACTTCTTAGTAGATTCACAGGACACAGGAAGACACATTGTTACTTCTTTTCGTACAGGACGCAAGTACTATGTAGAACCAATTGGTTCAGGGAGAATGTCGGATTGGGGTTCCGTAAACCCTGCGAGTGGAGAAATGGAAAATAAGAAAGGAGCAGGAAAATATGCAGGAAGTGTAACAGAAAAAGAATCTGTTGTGAAAGAGGAAAACGGATTTTCTAAAGTACATACACTTCCAAATGGTAGCAGTCCTTATTCTTTTATTGATGAATTGGATAAACAATATCCTACACCACAAAAAAATAATTGAAGTTTTTCTTGACAATTGATTTTAAATTGTATATTTGTATTTTAAATCTTTAAACATTTACAACTATGTTAAAACAAGTTCCTTACGTTGGACAAATTGTTTTGTTCAAATCAAATCCAGATGATGCTATTGCAAAAAGTAATCACAATGATGATTACATTCCTGCTATCATCACAAGAAAATGGTCAAACTATGTAGTGAATTTGAAAATTATTCCTGATTGTGGAAGTATGCAAGATAGAACTTCTGTTTCTATTATTGATCACAATCCCGCAGGATATCATTTCAAATTCATTGAAGCTTTTACAGAAGTGGAACAGGTGTATTCAGAAGCTGAATTAGTAAGCTTTGGAAACTATTTGCTTTCAAAAGAACGAGATGAACGAACACAAGTTCACAAACATGAAGTGACACATGCTGATATGTGTAATTGGATAGAAGAACATTAATAAAAAAAGCTCCTTATTTGGGAGCTTTTTTTGCTATTCATGTAGCAAATATTTGTTACAATTAAACAAACAGCAATTGATTTAAAATTGCTAAATCAGCTAAACTTCGCAGCTTTCCATTAAACAATGTAGAAATTGTTTGTGTATATGCAGGAGCATCTTCTATGAGCAATTCTTTTTGTGGATAATAGAATGTAGCTGTAACACAACTGTTTTCATACCTTTTCTTAAATATGTATTCCTGCTCGTTTTCTAATTCACTCTTGGAATCAAATCTCCAATCGTTATTTTCAAATCCTGTTATGATATAGTCTTTCACTTAGTGTAAGAATTTTAGTTTGTATAGTGTACTATCTAACAATGTCATTAGTGATTGCAATTCGTTATCAATATTAGCACAATCTGTATCAAGTGTCAATCTAAATGTGTTGATTTCTTTTCTCAATCCTTCTATAAACGAAACAGCAGAATTGTCTTCTACATAAGGAAATGATGTATATCCTTTCAGCATTCCGTCTTTTCCTTGCATAGCTTCTGCTATACTATCTGTGAATGTAAGCAATCCATCATAGCATTCCCCTAAAGCTACATGTGCAGCATAAGAAGAAGTTTGTAAATGGTAAATGTGAAGTTGTGTTCTTGCATGAAACAATCTTGATATTAGATTGACATGATTCTTTTTGGATTTTAGTACTATTTGCACGATAGGTATTTTTTTATGAGTTTCATCATTTCATCTTGTAGATTCTCTCTGTATTCTGGAATATCAATAGCATAGTCTGCTTGCATCCCCTCTCCTTTTTGATAGAAGTTTGCAATAAGTAGTCTTTTCTGTAAAAATTCAATATCCTTTGCTATCAATTCTTTTTTAGTAAGAGGAATAGATTTAATCAATTTTTCTCCTTCCTTTGTCATAGGAACATATTGTTTTTTCACTTCTTCTTCATCCATTCCAAACTCTTCACTAAACCATTTGATAGCTGCTTTGTCGTATTTTGAAAATTCCTTCTCCATTAGATGTAAGCTCTTTTTTTGTTTCTACTGTTTCTGACAGGAGTGTATCTCTCATCAGCTAACCATTTATTAGATTTAGCAATATTCTCATTGTTTTGTTGATCTCCTAAATAAGAAATTGTTGTATCCAATCCTGTATTTATAGCATCAATAGCTGTGTTTGCTTTGTTCTTAGCAAATGTACTAACATCTTTAAACAAATCATAGACATCGGAAGGAATATTTGAAAGAAACTTCTTATCTTCCACTTTAGATTGTTCATCTACTATTGCTCCGAATATATCTCTAATGGGAGAAAAAATAGTTGGGTCTTCCTGTTGTGAAGTGTTGGGATTTCTTTTCCCTTTAATTTCTACTTCAGGAAGCTGAATTGGTGGTTGTGACATCATTCCGTAATTAGAAGGAAGATGAAAATCAAATTTATTCTTTTGGAATCCATAACTGTTGATATAAGCAGGATTTACAGAAACAGTGTTACCACTTTCATCATCTCCTACATACACACCATTCTCTTCTCTAATGTTTGAATATCCTCCATATTGTTTGATCCCCATTTTCCGAGCCATTGCTCCATCTTCTCTTTTAATTTGTTTTTGAGAAAGTGCAGAAAGTTCCTCATCACTTAAATCAGAGATTTTTCTATTAGCTATTTCAGGGTAAAGTTCTCCTCCATATCCGTTATTAGACCATCTTCTCATTGCTTGATCTACTGTTAAATCTCTATACTCTTTTCCTAACAATAAATCCTGTTTTGCTTTCAGTCCTGTTTCTACATCTGGAAACTGTGCAAACACTCCCCCATCCGTAGCTCTTCTTCCTTCTGTTGCTCCATACTTCTTAGCAAATTCTCCAAACTTGATATTTCCGGGATTGTTATGAGAAACAGCAATACTTCCTCCTTGTGGGATATTTTTACTTCCACCACTATTTGAAGAAGAAGGAGAATATATTCCATCTAAATTTTGAGAAGCACTTCTTACAATTGTATCACTATCTTGTGCTTCTTCATCTTCTAATAGCTCATTCATAAAAGCATCATCATCTTCCTCTTCTTGAGCTTGTTGTTGCTCCATTTCTTCTGCTTCTTGTTCAGCTTGCGATAGCATGGTGGACACCCAATCGGAAGAATCTTCATCCCAAATACTTTTTCCTTCCCATATACTTGAATATTTTTCCATTTCTATATCATTGAATTGATTAGTGTTGCTTTATGTACTATTTTGTAATTGCTCTTATCATCATTAACAAAACGTATTTTAAATTGATTTCCTTCTACGTGTTTGTTCATTTGATTGTTCACCATATCCATTGCTGCTAAATTTACATACTTCTCTACATTGTTACAGGAAGTGATGAATTTAGGAATGTTATCACTATCACTTCTCACTTTGTTTTTTACATCATTAATTGTCCAGAATTCTTTTTTCTGATTTACAATGATTTCTCTGTGTGTTGTAAAGTTCTTAGGAAAAGCAAAATTGTGACTACTGTCATTTGGATTGTAATCAACTAAATGAAGTGTTCCTGTATTCGCAAAATCTGTATATAAAATTGCTTTGTTGTAAGGGTTTTTATGTAAAAACACTCTATCAAACTCATTATGCACTCTCACTACATCAGCGAAGTATTGAACATCTGTTAGTTTCTTGAATTGTACGTCCCACTTACTTGTAGTTTCCACTACAAACGGATGTAGCTTTCCATAGTACACTTGATATGATTTGTTTGATATGTTGTGTATCCATGCAGATGATAGTTGCTTAGAAGCTGTTTGTGGAGCATTTAGTCCTGTTATAAACCAATCCAATCCATCTATATAATAGTTAGGAGTAAATGAATGAAAGGACACCCATTCCTTTTTATAGAAATTGTAAGAAACTGTCCATGATTTATTGCAGAAGTATTTTCCATCTGTTAGAGCTATTTCTTTATTCTCATAATAAAACTTTCCATTGTTGTATTGAATAGTTTTGTACAATGGTTGGTAATCCAACTTCGTTAAATAAAAGCTGTTAAATCGTTTATCAAATGATAAAGACAATCCGATTCCATTGTACGCATTATCAATATCCACTGTTGGAAAATATTGTTGCATTGTGAAAGGAAGATTGTTTTTAAACCAATGTTTCATTCCATCTCTTGAAAGCTCTTCCAATCCATTTCCAGAAGGAGATAACAAAAACACCTGTCCTCTTTTAGCATCAACAGAAACGTGTCCATATTCTGTAGAAAGAAAAGCATCATGCTGTGTTCCAAAATATCCTAATGTTGGTTTGGAAAATTCAAGAGGTTTTGAATTGAATATGCTTCCATTTCCTACTATCACTGTAGATACATCAGTTTGAAGTGTTTGATATGCTCCATACATTACAGAATCATTCTCAAACTGAATCAACACTTTATCATTCTCTATTTGATGTATAGCTTGCAGCTTTCCATTCTTGAAATCAAAATCTTTATAATCCAATCCTCTATTAAACAAATAGCTATCACGGAAATTATCATTTTCCACTTCTCCTCCTTGTAAGCTATATATCACTCTGTTAGGACGTTCTATTTTACAATTCTCATTTGGGTTGTAATTGATGTCGTATTTAGAAATGAATTGCTCATGATTCTGTTTAGAGTAATCTGTATTGTAGAAATAAAAGTTATCGTATTTAGGAGATACATTCTTTTCCTGTAACCAACTGTCTAAATCCTGTTGTCTTGGGTAGAAGTCTTTCTCCAATGTATTTTGAGCATATCTCAAATCTACATTGTAATCACTCTCCACTAAGAAGTATGGAATTCCATAAGAATATAGATAGATTTTTCCTTGTAGAGATTTTACGTTAAACTGCTTATTCTCTACATTGTAAGCAGATTCTTTGCAATCTAAATTAGAAGGAGGGTTCTTGAAAAATAGAAAAGGATTTAATAGTGTATTTTTAAAAAATCCACCTATCTCTCCTGATATTTCATCTACCCTACTCAAACCCACCAATCCATTTAACCAATCTGTTGCTTGATCTATCCAACTTCCACTATTCAAATATCTTCTTTGTATATATTGTATTGTACTTTCTGCACCTCCTGCACTTATAAGAAAAATCAATGCTGCTGAAAATACCCCTTCATCTTTAATTTCTGTATAGTTTCTTTTGTATTGTGTATCAAAATAGTAGGTGGGAAATGCTACGTTAGGGTGTTCTGAATACAGTATGTCACTATCATTCGGTAGTCGAAACAATGTCCGAGTGAAAAACGGATGTTTGATTTTCAAAGCAAATCTTCCAATAAACTTATCCCCCCCAAAGATTTTAAATTTTTCTGTAATTGGAAATACATCACATCCTGTTACTAACCAATCTATGTCTCCAATACTTCCGTATTGATTTAATCGTTCATTCTTAATAGACACATAGTAAGCAGATGTGTTTCTGTATTCAACACTGTTTTCTGTGTAATCACAACCTTTTACAGATTGTGAAATTGGATATCTGCTGTTATCAATTACTCCACTTACACTTCCTGCATTTGGAACTCCTTTATTAGTTTGAAGAAATACAGATGATTCTCTTAACCAATTGTTAATGAATATAGAGCTTTTGTTTGTTACAACAGAAGGAGCATTTAAACTTACAGAAAGTCTGCTGCTTTCCAAATAAGCAGAAGTTTCAATCTTTCTGATTTTGTTTCCTTCATTAGGAACAACAGCATAGTTTGTATATTTTCCTACTGTTTGAAATTGCCAATGATAGTTTTCGTAATTAGCTAACAGTTTAAACAATTGAAGAATTTTCTCTACTTGTGAAAGAATTGTATTAGCTCTCCAGAATTGATCTAAATTATCATTATTTGAAATAGCTCCTCCAATAAGTCCTCCTAATACACTTCCGACACCTGAACCAATAGCTGTTCCTACTCCCGGAATTGCACTACCTACTGCACCCCCAACAATACTACCTGCTGATTGTCCTATAGTAGAAGCCTGTCCTGTAGCTCCATCTCTAAATTCAACAAGTTCTCCAAGAATTGTTCCTAATACAATAGCTAAATTGTATTGCTCTTCAGGAAGGATTTTTAATTCAGCTTGCTCTTCACATTTATTAAAAAACCCTTCAGATTGTCCGTATTCTTCTACATCAAAAACAATTGTGTTTCCAAGTGTGGGATTGGAGAAATGTGTATCAGGAGAATGAAATGTGTATTTGTTAGCAGGTTGAAATTCTAACGGAAGAGGGAGCGTTAAATTTAATTGTCCTTCTCCAAACTGAAAACTCAAATCTTTATCTTGAATAAGAAAATCATTCTTCCTTAAATCATTCAGTGGAAAATTAGGAAAGAAATATGTTTGTTCTTCTTTCTGATAATTCCACATATCAAATACAATTCCTCTTGCAGAAATTGATTCATTTCCTACACGATTCCCTCTTACAATTCTATATCCACCAATAGAGTTAAATTCTTCTTGTGTCAATATTCTCTCTTCTACACAGTCAATGAGAATTTGTTGAATATTGACATCATCAGATAGTTTTACACCTAATGGAAAAATGTAGTTGACATCTTGAAAGTTGTTCTTCTTATCGTGAATGTGAGTTATTGTACTATCTGGAAATTTGTGGTGACGTATAGGAGTAGAGCACAATTCTCCGTAAACAGATTTGTTGTTGGGGTAGAGTTCCGTAGATTCCCAATAAGCAAACTCCCCTTCCTGATAAATCCGAGGATCGCAACTGTTGTATTGTAGTTCATATTGATTGGTTAAGTAAGCTGTGTTGTATAGTTCCCATTTTTCTCTCTTTTGTATTGGAAAGCAATTATCTACTGTTGCATCAGGGTTGTTCGAAATAGGTGTTGCATCATTTCCATTCTTTACTCTTGCAGGAATTACACCCGTTGAGGTGTATTCTCCTCTTGTGAAATACAATTGTATTCCGAAGGGATAAATTTCATCTCTTGCATAGCTTCTGTATTTCTGTGCAATTTCAGGAGTAGCAAAATCTCCTTCTTTTAAACATACAGTGTACCATTTAAGTGCTCCTTGCAATTTGTTTGCAATAGCTTGTATGTTGATGGGATTGTATTCTTTTAGATTTGCTTTAAACAGAAAATCATTTGCTAAAGCTACATTTCTTGATTTCTCATAGAATGTGTTTTTAAAGAACACATCGTTGTATGAAAGAATTGGAGCTTGCTCGTTTCCTGTATATATATACTTAGCTGTTGTTCCTGTGATAGGAAGTGTTTTTACCAATCTAAATGTTGTTGTTCCTCTCAATGTATGAGCTACAACAATGTTAATAAATTGATATTTACTTCCTGTTTTAATGTTTGATATATCAATCACTAACGCACTATTTGTATCATATTGCGTACTTTCTGCTACTTTTTGAGTGAATAATGGAATAGGTGAAGTAGCAGATAAAAATGATGTTAAGTTTTGTCCTTTAGATGTTGCGTAACTAAAAAGCACTTGATACACTCCTGAATTTAATTGTCCTCCTGTAGTAAATGTAGTAGAAGCACAAGGAACACTTATTGTTTCATACCACAACACTTTAGAGCAATCTAGTGTATCTAAATACACAGGAGCATTACAATCATCTATTCCATTTTGTACTTTGAATTTATCTGATAGTGTAAGAACATTGTCTTTAACATCAAAGTATATATACTTATCAGCTTTGTTTCCATCTACAAAATAGAAATTGAGTGTACAATCTGTAAGCTTATATACAATGTTTAGTTTGTGCTGAATATCAAATCCCAAACAAGATGATTCTACTAATGTATGTAAGGGTTTTAATGGGACTTGTAGCTTTTTTTCTAATGGTGTTTGTTCTTCCGCTTTTTTGCAATCCAAACAATCAGAGTATTCAAAGTTGCTATTTTCATCAGCAAATACAAACTTCTCTAAATATTTAATTGAAGAAAAACCTTTTTTAGAGTTTACGATGAAAAAGAACACTTTGTCTAATTCAATGACATTAATTTTTCCCACCACTCTTTCTCCTTCATCAAATAAAGAAAGTAAATAATTGGAAGGTGTATTTCCTAAATTGTATGTTTTACCATCAAAATCCTCTACTGTTGCATTTAAAGCAAATGAGTAAAGCTGTCCATCAGAGTTCATCTCATGTACGTCACTATTCATTCCTTTAGAAGCTGTGTTTAAAAACTGCATGTGTTATTTCCAAGTTGAAAAATTCTTATCAATACTTCCTGTAGGAATGGTTTTACGCGAACCGAAAGGTGAGTACCACCAACCTGCTGATGGAACTCTTACTTCAGGAATTAAAAATCTTGCTACATCTTCTTTCTTCTTATAAGCAAGCTGCATCATTGATTCCCATGTAGGAAGATGTAAGTGATACTTTGCTTCTTTCATTTTAATTAACGCTTGCTGCTCCATATATTGCATACGTGTAAGTACATCTTCTGTTCCATTAATAAACATTCTCTGTAGCTCTTTGTATTTAATGTAAGCATCTAAAGCATCTTCTATTCTTACATCATTAGGAATGAGAGGAAGTCCATCTTCATCCTTTTTAAAAGCAAAATATTGAAGCAAAACATGTCCGTTCGCTTCATTGAATTTTAAATGTGTTCCTGCAATAGAAAATGTATAAGGAGAATTTACTCTTTTATTAAAACATTCATTGTGACATAATTCAGAAGAAGCATTAACAAGCTTCATTAATTGTACATGCTTATACTTTTCTGTATGCGAAAATTCTTCGTCTATAAAAACATCCCTTTGAATGATATGTGTATCTGTTGGTTGTAAAGAAGAAACAGAGCATTTTCCTTTTTCTAAACATGTGTCTTCATAGTAAAATACCAATCTGTTTTGAAAATTTGCTTTTCTTCCTTCTGAATGAATAGTTTCCTGAAAAGCACTCCATACACTCCACAATTGATAAAAATCATCAGGAAGAGTTGCTTTATAGTTATTGATTTCAAGAACCGTTTCTGCTAATGAAGAAGAAGGAACATTCAATCTCATCAGCACTTCCTTTACATAGTAGTACCAATCATTTTCATCCAATTGTCCATTACTTCCAAATCCTGACAGGAATTTGTTTATACGGGAAAATAAATATTCACTGCTTCTGAACTCCATTAATATTCCTGTTTATTGAAATCTTCTTTTCTTATGTAATTTGCAAGTCCTGCGTGGAAAATATGATAGAGAGGAACTTTCAATGTTTGTCTATTTGGTTTGTATTTCCACATTCTAAGCAAGTTATGCTTGGGTTGATTTTTCCAATTAAAACTTCCAACATCCCCAAAACTGTGGAAGTTGAAAACTTCACTACATTCTCCACCATTTTTCGTTGCAGAAAACAATCTGTTAATGTGTTTGTAAGGAGCAGCTTGAAGGATAATGATTTTTCCAAGCTCAATCGGTAAATCATATCCTCTTTGTTTTTCAAGAATTTCTGTAGTTGCTTCTAACAAACAATCCTTTATCACATTCTTCCAAAGCGTATATTCTAATTTTGAATTTGCTTTTTCATGTACATTTTTGTTAATTGTTCCTATTCCTTTTACTCTTGGTGTCATTTTGATTAGGTTTTGATATTAGTATTTAAGTTAGTGTTCTCATCTTTAGGAATTCGTTTATTAAAGCTGTATATTTCTGTTTGAACTAAATTGAACAAATCTTTCTCTAACCATCCCGGAACAGGAAATTCCTGATCTAATACACTTCTACATGTTCCGTTCAATTTAAGAGCTAAGTCAGCTTTAAAATACCCTCTGATTTTTACATAATCAATTTCTGTATCAGGAAATATAAGTTTTCCGTTCTCAAACCAATAGTATTGTTTTCTTCCTTTAAATTCAGCAAATTTAGTTTGAGCAAATTCAAACGGTGTTGATGGAATAAAATCTACACTGTCATCAATAGAAGAAACATATAACAAAGGACGATTATAAGAAGAATAATAAGGAGTTCCAAATGTTGTTACAGATTGTTTTAATGTTCTGCAACTTTTAATAAGAATAGGAGAACAATTAGCAACATCCACTTCTTCCAATTCCTCACATTCAGAAACAGTCAGAATAGAAAGATTGCTAAACAACCTCTTGTCCTTACTTTGCTGTTTCAATAAAAGCTCTAATGTAGAATTTAAAATAGAATGTACAAATTGATTTGAAACACGTTCATCACGCTTGATTCCATTAATTCCATTCTTCACTCTACTGATCGCGTCCCTAATTCTCATATTAATAACAATATTGCATTTAAGAGTAATGAAGCACTTCCAATTCCTGCTCCTATATTTCTCAATAGTTTTTTAACTTTCAACCTTTCGTTTTCCTTTTCTAAATCTTCATTCTTTTTTGTAAGAATTTTTTGATTGGATTTACAATTCTCTATGTATTCATTCAATTGATATGCAGCTTTAGTTAATGTTTCGTTGTTTGTAGAAAGCATTGTATTTTGAGAAACTAAATTTGTATTAATCTCTTTTAGTTTTGTAATTCTACCCAATACAAATTTACTCAACGTATCTAAATAAACAATTGTAGCAGATTGAGAAACAATGATACTATCCTGAAATTGAATAAGTGTATCCTTTCTGAAATTATCTTCTAACAGATTATACAGCACCTTTTCATCAATTGTTCTTTTTCTTGTTTGAGAATTCGAACAAAAGCTTATCAAGCTTACTGCTATCATAAGGAGAGTTAACCTTATATTTTGCTTTAAGTGCATTTTTAGTAGTAGTTAATTTTTCTGTAGTGGATTTAGTTTCTTCTACTTTTACATTAAAAGCTTCTTCCATTTTTTGAATTTCAGCAGCTTCTGCTTCCAGTTTAGCTTTCTTTTCATTAATAATTGCATTGTATTCTTCTTGTGCTTCTGAAAGTTTTTTCACTGTTTCAATCACTTTTTCATTTGCTATTTCCGCTTCTGTTTTAGGAACTTCTTCTTTCTTGTTGAAAACAAAGTATAGTATTCCAATAAGTACAAGAACAGCAATAGCAATTTCTCTCCAATATATTTTTAGTTTTTCCATGCTAATATGAGTTTTTACGAATATTAGAATCCTTTAGCTTTGAACCAATCTAAACACCTTTTGTATCGTAACTCTGTGTCACTCAAACCATTAAATCCTCCATTTATCCTTCTAACAATTTCTTTAAGATTTCCTTTGTCTGCTAAAGCATTTAAACCTTTAGATTCCCAAAAATATCCTGCTGTTTTGATTGCCCATTCAGGAATTAAAAGAAGTTTAGGATTTCCTACAAAATCTTTATTAAACACTTTAGAGATTGTTTGATAGTTAAACTTACCCGTATACATTATTGCTCCAAATCCCTTGTACTTTTTCCCATCTCCCGGAGAAGTGTTTCCTAAATCCTTTCTTCCTTCATAAGCTGCTCCTGATGCAAATTCTTCAAATTGATTGAATGATAAGCATTCGTGGCCGACGCGAGCTAAGAAAGCACTCACTCTCAAAGGATTATCAATTTTGTAATACTTGAAAATCCAATTCAACCACTTAACGATTTCTTCATTGCGAGGAAATCCTTTAACAAGTTGCATATATTCTGCTAATGTGAATTCCATTTCCTTATACTGTTTAAATTCTAATTTGCAAATATCTGTACAAATATTTGTATTTCCTATTTTTTCACCAAAATCAATTCTTTCCTTAATATAGTTAAGGAATCTATAAGCACTTCTCTTTTTCTAACGCTTTCAAATTGAAGTGTTATAACCATTAGAGTAATTAGAATTGCTAAAATAAGTGCAATGTGATTACGCAGACTTTTCCCAAAGTTTTTCAAGAAGTTTCCCATTAGATTCAATTGCAGCAGTGTTTGCTTCAATTATTCGTTTAAACTCTGCTAATCCTAAATTTTGATTTAAAGATAAGTCATACATTTTTTGATTAATTTCCTGAATTTGTTTTTCTTTTTCTTCTCTTACTTTTCCTAATTCTGCTTTTGTATCTTTATGACTACTCCATAAAAACCAAACAGCAACTAATAGAAGTCCTGAAATTGTAAGTTCTTTTGCTGTCCCTAATGTTAATATTCCTGTATCAATCGGTTCATCAGCATATACTGAAAAACTAAGTAAGCAAAATAAAAATGTATAGAGAAACTTTCTCATATTTTATAATTAGATAAAAGTATAATGTGCTGATTGTATTGCTGTATGGTCTAAGTAATCTCTTACCCACAAAGTAAACCCTGTAAAAGCTCCGGGAGTTGCTGTTCCTCCGTTATTGTTAGGAAGTGTTCTTATTCTTGCAGAAGGTGTAACACCATTTTCTCCTCTTACAAATCCCCATTGTGAAGGAAGAGACGAAGATTGAGAATTTTCGTATACAATTCCGTATTCAGGAATTCTTCCTATTGAAGGAGCATTTGAATTATTAAATCTAATAACACGTCCTAATCCCAATACTTGTTGCGTTACATTAACAAAAAAGGTAGGGTAGGTTCTGGTGAGTGGTGTAAGTGTAATTGATTGAAAACTACTCACCACTGTTTCATTTCCTATACAACCACTTCCTACAGAAAATGGAGATTGATTGTTGTTGCATTTTGCAGCAAATCCCCAACAAGTTCCTTGATTTTGAGAACATGTACTATCTAAGTAGATTTCTAAATGATCTCCTCCAGATATAGAAAATGTATATCCTTTAGCTTGAATTGCATTTGGTACGTTAAAAATGTTTGAACAGTTTGCATTGTTGTAGCAATCAGCACTTGCTCCAATACACCCTGTATCAAAACAAGGAATTCCATTTTTTAGTATTAGAAGTCTATCAGGAACAGAAACAGCATTTAAAGCAATGTCAAATTGAATAGCTCCTGTCGAGATGTAATCCATTACTTTTGTAACTGCAAAAGTACCTGTATCATTTGATGTAAAATTACAACTTCCAACAGTACATGTATGGTTTAATGTAACGGTAAGAGTGCATGATGTTTCTACATCCACTACATTTACAATATGAATCCCTGAACTTAAATTAGTTGCTTCATAAGCAAACCCAACAGGAAGAGAATTTCCGTTATATGTGAAATTACCACTTCCTCCGCTAACTAAAAATGAAGCATTGTATGTACCATTCTGATTACAAATATATGTAGGAGTAGAAGCTGTGATATTACAACTTTCACAAGTTAAAGAAATATCTCCGCTTATATCTATACAACTTCCCTCATTTCCTTCTGTTACAAGTACATACGTGTTTGTTCCGGGATATGGAGTGAAGGTGAAAGGAATGGTTGTACTCTCTGCCATGAGTTGTACAAACATTCCTGATTCTTTTCTGTATAATGAATATTTATAAGTAGTTGCCCCACTTACGGTTGCGTTTACTGTTGCCATTCCTTAACATACAATTGAAATTCCTGTAACACTCAACGTACATCCTATCACTTGAGGATTTATACTAATACAAATACTTCTTGGTATTGAACAACTACTAATGTTGTAGCAAAGTGTAAAAGGAAGTGTTCCTACATTCACGTTTGCAATTCCTCCTGTAGGTGTTCCACTAAAGCTTGCATTTCCTCCTAATATTGAAAACCCACCATTTCCTCCTGATTCAAAAAAGTTTCCATCTGTTCCTGATACAGTGTATGTTTGCAAAGTGTTTTGAGGAGGAGTGAGGTTTCCTAATACACTTCCTCCTGTTGCAGGACAACATAGATTGTCTGTTCCATAATTAGAACAACTTCCTTCTGTAACTACAATATCCATAGGATGCACCACTCCTTTTGTAAGTCCTGAAATATCTACATCAGAAGTGGTGATTCCATTTACTTGTCCTGTACAATTAGTTAAACATCTTTCAGTAGCGTCTCCATTTTTTTTAATAGAGATGCTTGCTGAAACATTGATTCCTGATTTTGTATATGTGATAGTACTCATCTTATTTTTTTATTTAACAGCTAATCACTGGATTTGTAAGTTCTAAGTCACAGCAATCACTTGCTACCACCACTCCTGAATAATCAGTGTAACAATCTGCGGTGGTGTACATTCTTACACAATATGTTCCTGCTACAACACTGTTGATTGTGAATGTTGTATCTCCGTTTGGTACTTGATAAGCACTGCTCCAAGCATTTGCATTACAAGCTGTTGCAATACTAATACGAGCTACATTTATCAATGAGTGGAAGAATATACTTCCATCTGCATTTGGTGTTTGTCCCATACATGTTGTAGGTGTTACTGTATAGCTTCCAGAAATTGCTGCACATCCACAAGTTGTTGCGTTTAACGTAATTGAGAAGGATGTTGCTACACAAGAAGAATTGCTTGGTTTAATGTGTACAATGTGAACACCTGCTGCAAGATTGGTAAATTTGTGTGTGTTTGCTCCTTCTAAGTTGTTTAATAGAACGTAGCTGTTGTTGTCAATTGCTATTTGTACTCCGTTAGAAATATTCAAAACATCAATCACTCCATTTTCTAATAGTGTCATTCCTGTACAAGTAGGATTGGTTTTATTCAACACTGCACTAATTGTAGGACATGTGACATTTGGAGAAATCACCACCATGTTTGAATTAGCACTTCCACATTGATTAGTACATCTTGCATAGTATGTTCCTGTCCCCACCACTGTTGAACTTCCTGAATCAACTAAAACATTGCTTTGATTGTACCATTCTAATGTTCCATTACAGTTGTTTGCTGTAAGTTCAAGAGTTTGATTTTCTAAAACACTTCCTGTTGAAGGAGTTACAATTGGAGTTGTCACTGGATCATCACAATCACATTCTACACTATACACAACACTAACACTATCAGAATTAGTTGAATTACAAACAGTGGTGTTTCTTACAAAATACGTACCTCCTTGACCTTGAACATTGTAAATAGTAGAATTAGCTCCTTCTATGGTAACGTTGTTTCTGAACCACTGTAAAGTACCATTATGACCACTTACAGCTAACACAGCAGTTTGAAGCCCACAGATAGCAGAAAGTGATTGATCAATAATTGGTTTCAATGCTTGTGGAACACAGCTTGTATTTGTAGAAGTGCAGTTGATTAGTTGCAGTTTTTGACAAAGACAATTAAAATCAAGAGAAATTCTTAGCTTTTTTTCAGAAGTCACAAATGTAGAAAGACAATCTCCTGTTGTAATTTTATCCTCTAAATATCCTGAACTGAAATCTGTTGAGTTTGTTTTTACAAACTGATCGGTTGCTTGAGGCATATCAAAAGAAATCCTTGCAAGTTTTTCAAGAATCTCATCCACAGGAGTATTACCATCAATGCATAAGCTTTCTGGAAAATTAGAAATATCAGGTTGATTCTTTTTATATACTACGCAGTGAGCATCCATTTTTTCGTCACATATTTCTGTAGAGCAACTCTCCAGATTTACATCATGACATGTACACTGTCTGCTGTTTTTTTTACATTTATTGCATTTACCCATTTTCTTATATTTAACATACTATTTTGTTAAAAATCTATCCAATTCCTAAACAAGTGATTTCAAAACTTCCTGTTGCAGGAACACTTCCCGGAATTTGTCTTACATTGCTTAAATACTGACCAACACCTCCTGCTATTGTAATTGGTACTAACAAATTGTTGCAATCATAGTAACTAATTGTTAAAGCTCCTCCTGTGATGTTTTTAATGTAAAAGCTAAAACACATTCCACAACTTGCATCAAGAATAGAACAGAATGTTTGTCTCAATGTAGAATTAGAAGCACTTTCATCAATTTCTGTTAAAACAGCTTGTGCTCCACCACTACTAACGAACAAACCATTACTTCTTAGTTCTAATATGTTTCCAGCATCTCCACTTCTCTTCACTGTTGCTTGAAGTGTGTGATTGTTTATACCACTAATTGCTAAATCAACAGAAGATGTGTCATTTACAGTAATGGGTGTTTGAGATGTAGAAAGTATAGAAGCTAAATTGAATGTTGTAGCACTTCCTGCTATTCCAATTGTAGTTCCATTAAGTGTGAGAGATGGAACAGGAACAGTGTAACTTCCTCCACTTGTTAGTGTGATTGTGTTTCCATTTCCACTAAGCGTTTGTGTTTGATTTGGTGCTGTGTAAGGAGCTACATACAATCCATCAGAATTAAGCATCAACTGATTGTTGATTGCTGCACTCCTTTTCACAATAGCAGAAATGGTGTGTCCTAAAGTTCCTGATTTGTTAATTTTAATAGAAGAACTTTCATTAGCTGTAATAGGTGGAGATACCACTTGTGCTCCATTCAACGTTGCTATTTGATTGCTTAGTTTTTGAAGAACAACATTGATGGTAGAATTTACAGTAAATCCTGCAATACTGGTATCTTGTATTTTAGGAAATTTAATAGCATTTACTTCTAAAGTTGTTTGAGCAATAGCTTCTCTATTTTCTGTACAACAAGCTTCATTTGAAATTGTTTTTGAATTTAGATTTCCTAATTCCAACGAAACTCCCTCACTAAATTGTTTGATATTTGTTGTTGTATATTTTCCTTTTAAATAAGGAATTGTAAAAGAAGTGAAATTTGGTGTTGCTACTAAATTGACTTTTTTTGTAAGTGTTTCTAATACAGTGTTGAGAGGACTCCCATTTTCAATACCTATTGCAAGTAAATGTGAGTTTTCTTGATTTTCTAAATTGTAGTATAAGCAACTCGTTGATATAGGTGCTTTACAAGGTTCACACTTCTTAGTTTCAAAGCATGAGGGTGTTTGTTCGCAATCGTTGCACATCAGGGTGTGTATATATTAGAGGTGCTTGTATTTATTTGATTTTTAAGCAATTGCACTTCATTCATAAGAAGAGAAATTGCTGTTGGAATATCAACTTCATTGGTAGTGCAGGGTATTCCCAAGCTACTCAAATCTACTGTTCCATAGCTGCTTGTTGTTGAATAAGAAGTGGAAAGTTGTCTTGATGCTTCTTTATCAATCAACCATTGAACATATTCAGGAAGTGTGTTTATGTCACATGCAAAATCCATTCCCTTCTGATCAATTGGTGTTTCAAGAATGTCTTTCATTGATTTTAATTCCGTTCCTATTTTTTCAAGAATCTCTTCTGCATCTTTCTTATCATCCAAATCATCTGAAAAATAGAATTTTTCTCCTTCCCATTTCATACAGGAAGAAGAATACGGAATACATGTATTGCATTTTTTACCCATTGTTTTTACATTTATCCACTGAATATTTTAACAATAAATATCCATGTTGTTCTGCGTATATATTTGGAGAGTTTTTAATCCCAAGCTTTTTTAACGCAAGCTTATCATTCATACATTTGGTAAATTTATCAGCAGGTTTCATTTATGATTCGAGTGTAGTAGGGTTGAATATTGTATCTGTATATATCTTGCAAATTAAGCATTGAAAGAATATACCCTTCATATATCCTCACTTCCATTTCTGTTGTGTTTGGATAAATACTTCTTTGCAAGAAGCATTGAAGCTTTGCTTGAAGTGCTTCTATCATTTCCAAAGTTTGATTGTAAGGATTAATGTTGCTCGTATTTGGAGCACTAACATTTACACTCATAAAAGGAGAAACACTTCCTCCTCTACTTCCACATACACTACATCCCATTTTTAACATTCTAATTTAGCATACAATCTTTGAGCGTATTTAAAAAGCTCATTTGCTTGTACATGATTTTCTTCCACTTGTGCTTTTGCTGCTAACAAATATTTATCTATTTCTAAAATTAGAGAAATCTTCTCTTTGTCTTGAACAGAAATAGATGCTAATGTTTGTTGTATATTACCAACTAATTGTGCAGTTCTTAAATACCATTTACAAACTTTTAGTTTGTCATGTGGAGCTATTGCATACGTGATATGATACACCCCATCAGGAAATTCTTCTTTTTCTGTTGTGAATTGTAAGAAAGAAGTGGAAATAGTATTTAATTTGTTTGGAGAAATTGGTGCTGTGTGTGGTGTTGTGAATCCCGGAAATATCACTTGAACTATAGGTACAGAAGGAGTTTCCATATATTCGCTTTTATCAAACCAATACAGGGTTTCTGTGTCTATAAATTCTCCATCAAATATATTGAAATCTAAGTTGTGCTTCATATTGATTTAGTAAAAAAGGACAGCAATCTACATCACTGTCCTTAGTAGAACTAACTAACCTAATCAAAAATTTTACAACACAACTGGTGTCAAATTAGTATCTCTCAATCCTGCAATGTATGTGTTGATTGCGGTTTCAAATGATTTTCCAGTACCTTCACGGAAGAACATTCTATACATGATAGAAGCACTTTCATTTTTGTATTGGGAAATATATTCACCACCTGCATCTTCTTTCACAGTGAGTTGATACTCATCATAATAGTATTCTGGTTTAGCAATTGCTGTGAGTCCATACAACGCTCTGTCAATTGGATCTACACGGAATGCTTGTCCATATTCGTAGTAATCAAACCATCTGGTTTCGATTTCTCTTACCATTTGACCTGTACCTTTTTCGTATTCAATTTCTCTCACTTTTGTAACAGGAAACTCAAAAGAGCTGTCACACAATGAAAGAGTGTGGTCGTGTTTCTGTACTGTAACTTTAATCATTACAGGATCTACATCTGATTGATCCCAAGCAAAATATCCATAAGAACATTCGTCTGTGAATCTGTTAAATGAAGCTGCTTCAAATCTCAAACCTACTGCTTCGCAAATAGGAGTAGTTTCCGCAGGATCAGTACAATCAGGAGTAGTGATAACCGTTCCATTAAATTCTTCCCAATTCATTCCTCTTTCAAAAGGAGCAGGAGCTTCAATGGTAAACACTGCATCTTCTCCACAACCTTCTGTAGTACATTCTGAAAGCACTGTAGTACTGTATACAGTCATACATTCAGTAGAAGCTTCTTCTGCAATTGTAAGATATGGATATTTAGCTTGAACTTCAGTAAGTCTGTTGTTATAAGTTCCTTTGCAATCTTTATCCATAAGCGTCAGCTTATATTCTTTAGAAGCTTTAAATGCTTCATCCACTTGACTCCAAGAGAAACTCAAAGGAGTGGTAAGATTACAAATTTGACTTCTAACACCAACCAATGTGATTTCAGGAGCACCTGTTGCACCTACGTTGGTAATTGCGGTTGCTAATGAAGTGGAAGTAGCTGTAAGAATATGATACACTTCAACATCAGGAGCAGTGCTCACTTTCACTCTACTCACCTCACCTGTCAAAGCTGCTACAGTTGCACCTGTTGCAATTCTCACTTGAAATACATTTCCTGCTGCTACAGAGGTGTATCCAGAAGGACATGCTCCTGCACAATCTGCAACAGATATATCAGAAAGAGAAAGTGCTGCTGGAGTGCTTTGTGCAACAGTTCTCCACATTGTATATGTAGTTTGTTTTGTTGCGTTATTGTGTGATTCAAGCACAACCTTATAACCCGGATATTGTGCTTGCACTCTACCCAAAGATGTTCCATCTCCTTCATCACAAGTGACAACAACAGCGTATTTTCTACATGCTACAGTTTTAGCAGCTTGTGCAGGATTTGTTAAACGTAACTTTGATACTTTTACAAATCTATCAACAGGAAGAGAAGTTCCTAAAAACTTATACTTTTTCCATTGTTTGATGTAGTCATCTGCTAATGCGTTTGCAGAAGCATTTTCGTAATCAACTGGAGTACCAATAGAACCCAAGCTTTGATACACTGGATCAATACATCCCTTGTTCAAATAAATGCTTACCTCTTGTGTGTAAGTACCAGTTGCTTTGTAGATGGGAGTACCCCAAGCTTGAACTGTGATGATTGCATCACTAAAATCAGCAGGAGCTTTCAATGTCTTATCAGCATTCACTCCATCATAACCAACTGTCCATACTTCACCTGTGCTACCACCATTCAATTTTTTAGCTTTGTATCCCTTCCAATTCAAAATGCTTTTTTTAGAAATAGCAGTGGTGAGGAATGGAGTTTTATCACTAAATGTCAATTTTGCTTTTTGAGCAGCAAATGGAGCTTTACCAAATCCAATTTTAAATAAAGGATGTGATGCAGGATTAATTGATGTTACTGATTTTGGATCTCCACCAGTTTTACTAATAGGAAAAAATCCAATAGATTGTGCAGGAAGATCTTTAGAGCTTACGTTAGCAGGAGCAATAAGTCCTGTGTTGGAAACAAAACCTCTCCAATGAGGTTGTCTGTAGTTTGATTGCATATTGTGCTTTGCTTTTTTAGGAAAAAGTCGAAACCATTAATTGTATACTATTTTAAACTTTTTTCTCTTTCATTACTCAATTGGAATCCCAACTGATCTTTGTACTCTCTCATCGTCTCGATGATGCATCGGTCAAGTATTTGCTCCAAGTAAAAATCATCTAATTTGGGGTGTATAGTAGTAGAAGCTTTACCTTCAACATTCGTATATCCTTCCAAATCAATTGGTTCTATTTGCTTGTAGTAGGACAAATATGTATCATCAATTGTGTATTCCTTAAAGAAAACTGCTAATTGATTTTCCGTTATATTACAGATAGATTCTTCATATTCAAATGAAGGAGAATTGAAACTGTCATTTACTATCTCTAATTCATCTTTTGGTTTAACAGGATAGTTAACAACTACTCCTGTACACCCCTGTTTTCTTGCTACTGAATAAGAAGAAGTGAGGTTAAAAAATTGTTCAGGAAGCGCGTAGAAAATTTTGTTTTGTACAGCTTTAGTTTGTTTCAATTTTTCTCCTACAACGTAATGAGACTGTAAATCAAACACATCATCTGTAGAATTAGCTCTGTCAATTTTCTCACTCAACCATCTGTCTTTTTCTCTGTTAAATAACAAAACAAAATTCTCTCTCTCCACTCTTACATTTTGAAAGAGAATATTGCTGTTTAACAATAGATGAAACTTCTGATATAGCTGTAAACTGGTCATGTACTATTTCTTGCTCACGCGAGTTTTGTAAGCTTTGATGATTGCATTTAACAATGGTTTATTTTCAGGATCAATCAAACGTTCAATTGCTTTTACTTTTGTACTTCCTAAAGCATTTCCTTCAAACGTGTACATTTCTGCAACACTATCATATTGAATTGTTTTGTTAATGGAACGATTGAAATAGTAAGTAGCTTGTAACTTAATAGGATCGCTTTTCAATACTTCGTTCAAATTCTCCAGTTTTTCCAAGTTTTCTACAATACTGTTCTTATATGTTTTTAATGTATCGTATACATCTTCAACACTGAACGCTTCATTGCAAGAAAGATTAAGAGCATAGCACAATGTAAGCAATTTGTCTTTTTGATTTCTGATGGAAGCAATTGCAATAGTTGCTTCATCTTCCAAATTGTTTTTACGTTGTTTTCTTGTTTGTTCTTCCTCTTCATCAAGAATGTAAAAGTTTACATCCCTGTACATAAGCTTTTCATGCAAATCAGTTTTGTTGGGAGCTAAGTGTCCTGAAGCAATTGCCATCTTCATTAACACCATATCTCTTGCATTAGCTTCATTGAACATAATCTCTGTATTAGGAGCACTCAAAGTAGCTACTGCTGTCTTCCAATACTCAGAATGTTTTCCTAAATCCACCCCAAGAATAGGAGAATACTTAGCTTCTTCTTCTTTAGTAAGTCCTGTAAGAAATTCATTGTTTTGATTTCTGACTGCTCTCACCACTTTGTATGCGTTAGGAAATGTGGTGAATTCTTCAATTCCTTTTTCTTTTGCCATTTGTTGAATTCCATCTCCAAACAAAAATTTAGCAAAAGGAGAAATACGTTGTTTTACTTTGTAAGATTTGTACATTTTTTTGATTAAGTTAGTTAGTTACTCATTATATTCGTTCCTTAGAATGCTGTTGGAGTGAAACGTTTTGGAACGTATTCAATCAACACAATTTTAGTAGGATCTTTTACAAACAACGCACCATGAGTGTCCATAGTAATGGTGAATCCTTTTCTTTGTGTACTTACCACTCTTCCATTTGCAGGAATTCCAAAGTAAGAAGACAATGTTGGATTACTACCTGTACCTACTTCAACTGTAGTAGCTTCTTCGTATCCTTTGTTTTTCAACATTACTACATTGCTACTGTTGTGGTATGTATCTTTCAATATACCGGGATCAGAAGGCATTCCTGAAGCTCTGTTAGAATACTTCTCGTCAGTAATGTCCTCAATAAAGATCATATAAGAAGAGTTGTTATACAAACCTTCTCTTCCCTGAAATTCATGATCTTCATCAATGAAGTCCAATACAGGATCTACAATTACTTCTACCATACCCAATTCAGGGAAGTGTCCTGAAACAAAACGAATAGGATTGAAGGAAAGATTTTGTGCATCTTTACCACTAATCAAACCATTCAACAATGGATTTCTACCATCATTAACAAGCAACACTTTTGTAAGCTGTGATTGTCCTGCATCAGTTAACCATTTGTACAACTCAATTGCACCACCTGTACCAGTTTTGATACGAAGTTTTCTGTCAATTGGTTGAAGCATTCTTGCGTTACTAAACACCTTTGATGCTAAATAACGAACAATGTTAGGAAGTTCAGTGAAATCAGAGTAGGTGTCATAATTACCAAACTCCTTGATGTAATAATAATATCCTGCGGGAATACGTTGTTTCTTTCCACCTGCACCATTTCTGATGAAAGGTTTTTGCCACATCAATGCTTTTTCTTTAGAATAAGCAAGTTGTTCTACCATCATTTTAATAATTGTAGGAACCCATGCTCTTTTCTTTACATTGAATTCTTTTGCTCCTGTTTTACCATTGTTAGTAAAACTTCCCTGCAAATATTCGCTTACCATATCCTGTTGAGAGATATTGTAGCTTCCACCCATTCCGTATTGTCCTTTACTGTCTGCTGATTCTACGTGATATCCATCACCCCACGATGTAACACTGTGAGTCACTCCCATTTCAGGAATTTCAATGTTTGTACGAAGTGCATACAATCCAACAGGATTTACATCTTTTACAGTTTCACGTACAGTATCGAATTCACCTGAATAGTTTGCAATAGATTGAATAGGAATACCAACAGGGAACATATCAGGAGTAACGTATGCATCAGGATCAATAGATACCAATTGCACAGCATATTTCCAAGTATCAGAAGCTACAGGTTCAACTACAGGTTGTCCATAGAATTCTCTTTCTTCTACTACTCTCACTTGTACTCCATCACGAAGTTTAGTTGTAAGAATATCATTCGGGCCGTAATGATTTTTATCAAGCTCCCAAAAGAAAATGCTACCGTTAATACCAAGCTTATCTCCTGTTTCTCCATACACAGCACGTAAACGAGCAGGTGCATATTTGTAAGGAACCATCATTTCCAACTCTGCATTATACCCATTTACTTCAATGGTGTTACCTGCAAGTTCCGTCATATTAATCAACGGAGTGGAAACATATTGTGTCATATTCCACGGTTTTAGAATACCCAAGAATATTTTTCCCGGATCTCCTCCAAACCATTGTGCTACTGTGTTAGCTTCGGTGTGCTTCAGTGAACTGTAAGGAGATTTATACTCTCTTGTAACTAATGCACCGTTAAATCCCTGTTGTGGGAATTCTGTTGATACTGCCATGTGTTTTAATTTGCTTTGCTTTTAATGAATTCTCCCATACTGAGAGTAGGGAGTTGTTTGGTTGATTTAACAGGGGGAACATCTGCTGAAGCTCCTTTTTTGTTTACTTGATTTTTGAGAATTGTATTAAAAGTATTCTCGGTTTTTACTGTAGTTGCACTTGCTAATTTAGATTGAATGTATTTTTCTTTGTTCACAGCAAATTGCACAGCTTCTATAAGCTCGTCTGGATTATTTTTTAGATTGATAACCCACATATCAAAAGCACTAAGCAATGTTCCATCAGGAGCTTTGTAAGCTTCTTTGTATACATAGTCCACTGCACTTGCTGCTGATTTTTGTGGAATTCCTTTTTTAACTAAAGCATCTCCAAACCCTTTAATTTTTGAGATTTTCTTTTGCTCTTTTTCCTGCGCTATTTTAGTTTCCTGTGCAGCTTTTAATTGAGCTTCTTTTGTGTATTTTTCCTGTAGTTGTTCTTTTACTTCTAAAGCTTCTGTTTCCAATTCTCCATCTGCTTTCAAACCGTTTACAAAACGATTTATCCATTCAGGAGATTTTTTATTTTCGTCTTTGTAGTATTGCTTAATGATTGCTATCTGTCCATCTTCTGTAGTGATATCAGCTTCAACCACTTGTTGTCTTTGCTCGTAAATTTTAGAAAGTTCTTTTAAACTTCCTCCTTTTTCAGCTAATTCAATGAGAGTTTTTAACTCTTCTGTTTGATTCTTGTAGCTTTCAATTTTAGCTTCTGCAATGTAGTCTCCAAAAGCGTCTGCAAACTCACCAAAACTATCAATATCTGTAATAGCTTCTTCATTAAATTCAAATCCAAATTTCTGTCCAAAAGCAGTTGCAGTTGCTCTATACAATTGAAGTGGAGAAACTGTTTCAGGAGTTTCCTCTTCTGCTTCTTCTGTTAATTCCTCGGAACTTTCTTCATCTTCTACAAGCAATACATCATCTTCCAATTGTGCAAACTGTGTTGGAGAATCTTCAGTGGATGTTTCTACATCCTGTTCATTTTCTTCCACAATAGCAATATCAGAATCTATCACTGTAGCTTCATCAATCCCAAAAAATCCATTAAATTCCTGTGCATTTACGCTTACTTTTTCCATTTGTGTTACAATTATAGATTGGTTAATTCTTTACTTCTTTAAAATTCACTACATTCCTTCAAATAGCATATTACCAACTATTTGCTTTTATCTCCTCTTACTTTTGCTGCTTTAAATTCTTTATCAGCTAACACCTGTTCGTGCTTTCTTTTCTCTCTATTATCAGCAAGCTTCATCATTTCAATTTTAGTTTGATTTTCATTCTTAGCTTGATTCTCTAAAGAAGTAGCTTCCAATTGTGTATTTACTACATCAATCTGTGTTCTGAGTTTTGCAAATTCAAGCATATCTCTCACACCATTTCCATCATCATCCTGTGCTGTTTCAGAGCTGTATCCATAAGCTTGAATGTAAGCTTTGTACAAATCATACTCTCTATCAAGCTGTGCTTCTTTTGCTTGGAATTCTCTCTGTTCTCTTGCAATTTGTGATTGCTGATCTACCTGTTGTTGTTGAATTTGATTTTGCTGTTGCTGCATTTCCATCTGTTCAGCCTCTACTTCATGAAGCATATTCACAATATCTTTGATGTTATCAGAAGTTCCCATTTTAATACGCTCACTCATAGGAGTGTTTGTAGTATTCATTTCAGCAAGTTTACGGGCATATTCCAATTTTCTCTTTTCTTCCTGTGATTTATACACGTACACATGAAGTTGATAAAAATTGAAATCATTCTTCATTGAATCAAGAAAAGCATCATTGAATATGGAATTGATTTGAAGATTTCCTAAATCACCTTTTTTCCATTGTAAATATTGAGCAGCATCAATCTGCATTTGAAGAATTTCTCTCTCACAATCAAAGAAGCTTTCTGCCCAATTGTTTGTTTGTGTGTAGCTTCTTCCAATTGCTTGATTAACTCCTGTAGCTGTTTCTCCTCTTCCTACATCTCCTAATCTTTGATCTGACATTCCCACTTGCTTCATTGCCATTTGTCTAACAATTTCAGCAAGTTGAAAACGTGTTTGGATACGTGTACTTCTATCTAAATTCACTTCTCTTGGATATTGTCCTCCCTGTCCTCCTTCTCCTTTTGTATTTTCAAGAGATGTATCAACCAATGTCACTCCCAAATCTTTCGCAACCTGAAACCACTTCTCCACCATATTCTCCCCACCCCAATCCTTATCTTTGTGCATGATTTTTGCATCCATTACAGCAAATGGAACCACTTCTGTTTGAAGATAGCTCACCACTTGATTCATTAGAATGTTATGCAACCATTGGAATGTTTTTAGCTTATCAACTAAGGAAGTGGGAACAGTGTTGCGATTGTTAGCATACTGTCCTGCAATGGGAAGCTTACATCCATAAATATAAAGCTCTCCTTTAAATTGTAAATCATTGGGAGCAATATTAATGTAAATAGGTTCTGTAACAGTGGTGTTGGTAAAATACCTGTCCACTTTGATTCCTCTCCATACTTCATTCACCCAAGTCCATGTAATTGTATTTAATTCATCTTCCTGATTGAACATTACACTTCCCTGTGTTTCTTTGATGTAAGAAGGAATATAGAATGTTTCATCTACAAGTATTTTTTCTTCCAGTTGTGTTTGAGGATTAGTCCAATACAGCTTTCCTATTTTCTTTTGAGATTTCCAATAAGCATGAATTACAGGAACTAATCCATAAGTAGAGAATTCTGCATTTCCACTCACTTTGCTGCTTTCCACTTCATCAAGAATGGTCATTGGAGTATTACCAATCTGATCCATCCACGGAGCAAATTCATTGAAATCTCTATTTAATGTTGGAAGCGATGTTTGATAAGGAAGTCCATTAGGATTCATGTAATTGATTTTACTTCCATCCATTGTATGTCCAAGCTTATCTCCCTGCTTGTAAACACTTCTCCATTGTCTCTGGAATCTGTCAAGCTGTTTTTTGCTCATATAGTGTCCATACGTATCAATGATTTCACTCACACTCATCCAATGAATCACACCTGCATAATCACCATCCTGCACATAATCTGTTTCAGGAGATTTGTGAGAGAATACATTAAGCGGATTTAAGGATTCTACCCTTAACCCAAATCCATCTGTAAATATGTGTCTGTATCTTTCTGCAACTGTTAGATAATCAGCGTATTCAATTCTCTGTGCTTTTTTAATGTTAAATCTAACTAATTGATCAGCAAGCTCTGTCCCTCCCCAATTCTCCATTAAGTGACGGAAATCCTTTCCAAAATACTCTTCAATTTCTACAGGAGTTTTTTGCTTTTCCACTTCTGCTTTCATTTGTTCAAAAGCAGCAGCTTGTTCTTCTGATTGAATAGCTGATGGATCATTAGGATCAATTCCTCTATCAAGAAGTGCTTGTAACACTTGCGTTTGTATTTCACTGGTTACATACGATTGAAGAGACTCTTTCTTAAATTTAAGCTTATCAGATTCAATCTTATCTCCTTTTCCCTGTACAGCAAATAAATCAGGAAGTTCTGAAAGCTCTCCAAGAAGTGTGTTAAATGGTTGAGAGATGATGTCATAGTTTTTAACAAAGGAAAATTCTAAATCTTTTTGAAGCTCATTTATCATATCAAACTCTTGCTTATTTTCAGCATCTTGTTGAAAATAGTCAGAAGTGATAAGTTCTCCATTAATAAGCTTATAGTTAACTAAATATCTTCTTTTTCTATGATATTGTAACCTTGCTATATTTCCTAATACATCTAATGTTTCTCTTGCCCATTTAGAGGGTTCTCCATCCTTATTAGGAAGCTTTTCTTTCAAGGATACCATTTGAGGAGGTAGTACTTGATAGAATGTAGCATTAGAATTTATAAAAGGATGTTGATGCAATAAATCGTTTTCCATCAATTTTCATGATTTTAAATCACAATGTTAATACCTAATACATCAATGTTAATGTAGTTCATTGAAAAAAATGTTGATATGACAGCACCAATGATTTGTTATAAACCAAAAGCATTTTTTGGTTTGTGCTTAAAATTCATTCCAAAAGCATTTTTTATTGGAGTAGAAGTTTTCTTTTTCTCTTCCACTTTATTATTTAAAGTGACAACAGGAGTTCCAAATTTCTCAAAATAATTGTAAGCAGCTACAGCATGAGCAAAACCAATGTAACAGTCAAGGTTTTCAGTGGGATCATATATTTCCAATTGTTGCAGCAGCACATCATCATTGATAGTAGTGTATCCATAAACATCATCATCAATTTCATTATTCACAAACCCTAAAGCAGATTCTAACAGGAATGTTTGATTTGGAACTGTTGGTTTTAAACCTTTTTGATTTTTAGTTTTTGCTTTAACAGAGATTTCTTTTTGTAAAGGAATAGTATCTATCAATAGATGTGCTTTATGTCGAGGTTCAAAGAAATCTAAAACACTTCTATCTGAATGCTCATACATGATTTGTGCTCCATAAAATTCTGCTAAATCCAATAAAAGTTGATTGTTCTCTTTTACTGTAGGTTTTCTTCCTAACCACGATGCAACCTGTTTTCCTCTGAACGGATCTGAAAGATCAGAGTGCATTCTTCTCCATACAGTGATGTAGCACAATGATTCAGAATTTCCCACTTCATTTTCTCTAACAGGGTCATAACCAATAACATGTACTCCATATCCTACATATTTAGGATAATCGTAAATACATACAGGAGCATTTAAAGCATAAGAAGGATTTTTCCAATCATGTATAATCGGTCTGTTCACCTGCTTTGTTTTCACTTCTTTTGTATGTATATCCCTTGCAAGATCTACTGTATCGTAAGTGACATGCGCTTTAACAAATTCTCTTTGCTGTTCAATGTATTCTTTTTTAAACCTATTGGTTACATCCTTCATAAACATTTCTTTAATGTTACGAGGAGAATACATTATTTTCTTATTTAAAACAGAAGGATCAGAAGCTTTTGCTGCATCTGCTCTTTCTTCATCAATCATCTTATTTGCTTTATCAAAATCAGTAACTAAGATGTCCATTGTATCTAAGCTACTTCCTTTCTTTAAATCATATCCATTTTCATTCAAATATTCTCTAAAATTCTTTTTGTATTTAAAAGGTTGTCTATACCATCCCCCCATGAAAAATCCTGTTTCTTTTCCTTCATTAATATACACTCTTGCTTTACCTGTTTTAGGAGCATGAAATAATTCATCTGCATCTTTTGATTTAACAACATCTCCTCCTGTAAATGCAAGAATAGGACTACATCTTAATCCATACGGAGAATCTAAAGCAGGAAGTACAGCTTCATAGGATTTTCTGAATTCTTTTTTAGCAATTTCATCATAAGCAAAGTAATTTAAAGACTTACCTGCTCCAATTTCTGAAGCATTATCTCCATCTGTATTGTACAAAAATAATCTTCCCAACACATTGCTTGTATTGTCTTTAAATGTTTCTCCAAATCTTATTTCTGTTTTTTTCCAATCATTATCAATTAGAGGAAGCATCATGAAAGGTTCTCCTGCTGATAAAGCAACTTGTGCTTTTTTAGCGTATGTTTGTTTGTCAGGAGAATTAGTGAACAAAAGCATTGCTTCTGAATTCTTAAAAAGATTCAATTGATACAAAGAAGTGGAACATTCGAACTCAGTTTTTAATATTTGACGCGCTCCACTTAAAATAAAAGCTTCTCTCGGTTTTGCATTAATTGCTTTTTCATACTCATTAAAGACAATCCATTCATTGTCTCTTAACAACGGATTTGCTACAATTCTTTGCTCAACATCATCTACAATTGTATCTAAAGCAATCTTGTGAAAATTCAAATGATAATACAACCTTCCTGTTATGTATACACCATTTATAAAAATTCCTTTTCTGCATTTAGCTTTTTCTCCACTAATAAAAGCACCTCTATCTTCGTGTCCTATTGGAGGTATGTCTTTAGGACGCATATTAATGAAAAATTCAGACGTACCTCCGTTAAAGATGTCCGTCTGAATTTCATTCTTTACTGTTACTATACCATTACTTACTCCAATCAGCTTTTGCTTTCCCATTTACTAAGTTTTTAGTTCTTCTATCACTTTCTTATTTTGCTCACAATTCCATCTATTCAGAAGTGTAGCTTCATCTTTTTCATAAATTGCAACTCTAGTTGCAATTGCAACTCTCCATTGTTCTCCCATTCCATATTCTACATAGCAGAATGTTGTCCACCACAATACAATTCCAAACAATGTAACAGGATATTTGAGAAAATAGTCACTGTAAACATCACAACTGTTTGTTTGTGAATTCCAATGAGAAGTGGTGCGCTTGAAAATCTTATAACGTTTCATTGGGTTCAGTTAAATATCCGTTTTCATCCTCATGTACTGTTGATTCATCTCCAATCAATCCTTTCTCTCTCATCTTTTGCGTAAAGAATTTTCCTCCTTCTGCTGCATTCTTACAATACATCTTATCACTTCCCCATGTTGTGATGTCGTATGTTCCTGTTTCAGCTTCCCATGAAACCAAAATCATTACGTTCTTATTTCTAAGCTTTCCTATTTTTTTGAGGTCTGCTACTTTTGTTGATTGATACATATTAGATTTGTTCAAAGATTTTTTCAACAATATATCCATGTAAATAGCAATATGCTTCACTACTCTCTCTATTCAATTTCATTCCTATTGTTTCCAAAATCATTTCTGTACAATGCAAACTCTCATGGGAAATCGTATTTGCATAATGACAAGGTTCTTCTTTCCAATAAGCTGTGTTAAACCACAATATCACATTTCCATTGCTAATCTCAATAGCTTTTCCTGAACAATTTTTGATGTATTCAGAAACGTCATCTATGAGTTTTGTGATATCTTCTTCATGTATTTTGTATTTGTATGATTCCAATTGCTTTCTTAAATTAGATACATCTCCAAAACAAACAAATACAGTGAAAGGATACACTCCTAAATCAATAGTGAAAGCTTTGTTCTTTAGTTTTGGAAGTTTCATACAGCAGCTTTAAAGAATTCATAAATGGTTTTTACATCTGTTTTAATACAACCACATTGCTTTTTTTTGTTTGCATAGTAGTTGTTTAATTTACTATATGTATCAGCTTCCAACAGTTCACTTGTTTCTATGAACTTGTTCCACTCTGCATCTGTGATGCTAAATTGTTTGTATTCTGTTTCCATGTTAGTCGTATAATACTGATTCTGAAATAGTTTTATCTCCTTTGCGTAACGATACATTTTGCGCTTGCTCTAACTTTTCAATAAGAGGAAGAATTTCTAATACTAATTCTGTAATTCTACTTCTTGCTTGAATTTGATCCTCTCTTGAAGCACACAAAAAAGTTATAGATTTTGTATTTCCTTTTTTATCTTTTCCTGATTCTTTTGTTAACTTCCTGTGTTCAATTAAAGCAATAGGTCTGTTGTTATAATACCCTTGTATATTTTTTAAAGTATTTACTACCGTAAAAATCATACCCTCTAAAAAAGGAGTTAGACCTTCTTTATCATTCATTGCTAAAGCAATTCTTGAGCATTGTTGAATTACTTTTAAAGATGTCAGAATTTTTTTTTCTATTGTACTAATAATAGCAGGAGCAACTCCTCCTTTAGCTGTAATTTTCCATTCTAAATCATCTGAAATATTTTCAATATCTAATTGCTCTAAATATTGTAAAATAGATTTGACTTCTTTTTGTAATGAATTATAATCAACTGAACTGTACAGATTGGATTTCTTCATGTGTTAATAATCTAATTCGATGTCCTTTACATTTATATCCTTTATGAATGCTTCCTAAAATACCTCCTTTGTTTACTCCTAAAAACTTTGCTGCTTCTCTAGTACTACCAAACTGATGTAAACAATTCCAATCTAAGTCGCAAATTGCTACAGGAGTACTTCGATAGCTTTTAAATCCAGATTTTCCATAAAGATTACTCCAAGAGCCCTTTCTGGATTCTTTAAAATAATCAATTGTTTCTTGTTTATGTTTTATACCCCTTCTTCTCGTATTTCCTTTTAAAGACTCAATGTGTTCCAAAGTATGCTTATAACCAATACATCCTACACCACCTGCTGCAATATTTGTTAAACCAACATTTTTATTTCTTAGTCTTTGAATATGTTCAATTTCTAATTTTTTGATTTCTGTATAATCATCAGAATCGTTTAAAATTAGTATTTTGTATTCCAAAATTGTTTGCGCAAGATCTTTCCATTTTTCATTTCTATTACACATGTTTATTGCTCTTGAATAAGCATTTGTTCTTGTGTTAGACCCAATGCCTACATAAAAAACTCGATTAGTATCTGTTCTTATGTGATAGTATAAGTAGTGTTTTTTATTAGAAACACTTTTTGTTTTAACAAGTATTCTATTCATGATCTATATTAACAACATCCAAATACTCCAAAATACTGCTTACTTCTTTGTGGAGCTTTTGTGGATCTACATCAGCATGAAGATTCTTCTTCTTTCCCATATCCTAATTGTATTGCTAACTTTCTTAATTCTTCTAATTTCTTTCTTTGCTTCTTTGTGATCTTTACAGTAGTATGAATGAGTTCAATCTTTCCCATACGTTTCTTCTGTTAATGTACAAGCATTTCCTCCATTATACCCTAAACAATTTCTACTCCAATAAGTAATCATCCCTCTTCCCAAATCAAACCACAATCTGTTATAGTACCAAGTTCCTCCAATATATTGTCTATACCAAAGGAATCTTGGTAAATAAAATCTGTATTCTATAGCTCTAAGCAGTTTGTACATCGTATGTATTAAACACAGCTTTCACAGCAAGCATACAGGAGATTTCAAATTCTGTTTGTGCTGTTGCTACAATTCTTGCACGTTCTCCATTGGTTTTCAAATGCTCAATCATATCAATAAGCTCTGCACATTTCAATTTAATTTCCTGTGCTAAATCTTTCTGCTCCTGTGTTGGATTTCCATAATTCAATACAACACGTTTTTGTCCTAATGTTTGCATTACCATTTTCTTAGTTTTAGTTGATAATCATCTACATCAACATCTGTGTACAATCTTGCAAATTGTACCAATAGTGTTTTTTCCACTTCTGATTTTGTTCCGTAAATTTTTCCTTCATGTGGAAATTCTTCCTCTTCTTCATCTTCTCCTACATACACCCATAGGAAATCCCATAATTCTTCTTGTTCTGAACATGAAAGAGTGCTCCACCCAAGCAAGCTATATCCTGTACCTACAGGAATACAATTTGTGTTAATTGTATTTGCTGTTCCAGATGTCCCCAATGTTGTCATTAATGTTTTAGTTGTTTCCATTTGATAAATATTGTTTAAGTTCTGCTTCTGAAATTGTTAAATTGTCCTTCAAGAATTGTAATTCAAATTCAGGAAATTTAAGAGAATTCTTTTGCGTTTCAATATCTTTTAGAATAGCTAAAGCTTCCTGTGCTTCTTTTGTTGTAAGAAGTGCTTCTTTTGTAGTATCATCAGCTTTAGAAAGTTCATCTAACACATTCATATATGGAGCAAGCTTTTCTCTTGTTTGTGTAATAACACTCCCATTAAGTTCGTCTGCAAGCTCTGCAAAATGCTTCATGAACAACTCTCTCTTAGTTGATTCATATTTAAAAAATTGTTGTAAATCAATTTTGTATTTCTCCATCTTCTATTGCTAAAAATTTAGCTTCTATGTTTAATTTTAAATATTTCTCTTCATTAATTTCAAATGTTTCTGCTCCTATTGAAGCTCTCGTAAGTTCGTCTACATAGAATGGTGTAGCACCAAGAATTTTGTATAACTTTCCATCATTGTATTGATAAGGAACTCTATCCTTATCCAATACTATTTCATCCAGTGGACACTTGGTTGAATAAGCAAGTACTTTCACTTCTGTTGGACATGTACAAACGGTGCAATGCGGATCAGCTAAATGCGAATGATACAATCCTTCTCTTTTTGCATTAAAAGAATTGAATATACATCCTGTACATATTTTCAATCTTTCTTCCGAAATTGCTTTTTTCTTTTCTTCAAGAATTCCTATTCTGTCAAGCACTAAGTTGTAATGTCCTTCAACAACCTGCGACAAATTTTGCAACCCTCTGTATCCTCTGTTGATGTATTCTTTAATAAGTGACATACCTTTTCTAATTGTGTGTTGTATTCTTTTCTAAAATTATCATTACGTATTGTTTTTCCCACTGTGTCAAGATAGCTTAGTTTCTTTTCTAACGCTCTCACTTCTCTTGTAAGCTTCTTTGCGTCTGTTACAAATCTTCCAAAATAAGGAACTACCACTTTCAATTCTTTCGGATGTAAAAGCTCTTTTCTCACTTGCTTCCAAAATCTCTCATATTCATCCTTTACAACAGATTCTTTAAGCTTATATTTTATTGCTATCTTACTAAAGTTCATTTCATTGTGTTTTTAATAATAGCTGAAATCCAATTTTATCCTCCACTTTAATATTAAATTTTTCATCAAGCTCAATAGGAGTGTAATGATTCTTTTTAAATATCACATCATACTTTTTCAATTCAGCTTTACAATTCCAAGCAGAACGTTTGTTCAACACTTTCTTATCCTCCACAAATTTCCTGTGTGCTTCTTCATTAATTCCCAATTCTATGTAATAGGGAATCAGTGCTTTTGCTCCTCTGGAAATATGTATCTTATACAATGTACAAATGATTTCTACATAAAAATCAAGCAATTGCAACTTCTCTTTAAACGTGAAGGATTCTCTGATGATTAATGACATAATGTTGTAACAATTCTTCTACTTCTTTTTTGAGATATTTCATTGGATATGGTATTTTTCCTATAGGATTTCCCTCTTCATCAAATAGAATATGTGTAATAGAAAGTTCATCCACTTCATATCCAAATTGCTCTAACATCCATCCATACATAGAAAGCTGTATATTGTAATGTGAGAAGTTACAATCTGAAAGATGCTGTAACGGATAGAGCATTTTCCCCCACTTATTTTCTGTTTTAATTACTCGATTACTTTTCCAATCATTTATTCTAACTTTTTTCTTTGGGTAGAATACAGGATCATCAGTTGTTCCTGCAATTTTAAATTCATGATTGTACAATCTAAGCTCCGGGATTCCTTCTATCTTCTCTCTACCAAATTCTGTATTCTCTAATCCTTTGTTGTAGCTGTAATAATGAACAGTGTTTCCACATTCAAGAATTTTGGTTTTTTGAGCTAAACGTTTCTTCTCAATATCTTCATGGAACTTTGTCCCTCTCACAAGAGAATCATCATTCTTCTTTTTCCACTCAGCTTTCTTATATCCCAAATCTAACTCTTCACTATACCCTAAATTAAAAGCTACTTCTTTGAGAAGCTCTAAACTCTTATATTTAAAATTAAATCCAAAACTTCTTATGAGATATTGGGAGTATGCTTTCTTCCCAAACTCATCATCAGGAAATCCCAATTTATCCTGAAGCACTTTGTAGTATAACCAAAATTCTTTATCAAATTCAGGAATGTAATGGTGGATAATCTGCGTGACTGATTCATATACAACTCCTTCATTATTAGTGTATTGATGAAGTGCTTCGTTGAAATTTACCATTTAGTTGTTTGTTTGTTCACACCTCTTTCTTTTCCCAGTAATGAAAGTCCCTATGACAATTTGAACATAATACATCGCATTTTTCTATTTCTATTAAAACTTTTTCTATACTATCTTCTCTTATCATTCGAGAAATGCTTTTTTCTTTTTTTGTAGAATCTCTATGATGAAAGTCTAAAACCCACCACCTATCTTCTCCACATACACCACAATTCAAAGTCTTTTTAAACTCGTTTAAATATTGAATTTTTCTGTTTCTATGCTTTGTAATATTGATGTTTTTTCTGATTACCCCTTGTTCAGAACAATGATAAGAAATTGTGCTTCTAGAACATCCAAGCAAAGCTTCTATTTGTCTATAAGATTTACCTTCTGATCTAAGTTTAAGGATTTTATCTTTCATAAGATATAATTAAGTTCTCCTTGCCAGAATCGAACTGGAACCATCCTTTCGTTTTTATGGATCTCTTTAGAAGAGAGACAACTATTCAAGGAGAAATGTTAGAGAATTTCTTCTCTATGATTAGGTAGTTAGTTTTCTACTAAGGGTGTTGTTGTAGGAGCAACTTTCATATTGAAATATTTCTTCTCGTCTCCCATCTGATTAAACACTTCCATTGTAGTGTTGATTTGGAGATTCCATAAAGAAACGATGTATTTCAAATCATCGAATTCTTTGATTGCTTTCCAATCAGGAGTGAGCACTACAGGGGTTCCTGTTAGTTCAGGGATTTGTGAATTGGTTTGTTCTTCCATTGTAAATAAAGTTGATTGTATGCTTGTTTATATATGTTAAATTCTTCTTCACTCATTGAAATTCCTACGTTTTCTATTACACCCATTTCATCACATTCCACATCTCTTCTATTTACTGTGTCTGTAATCTGTTTGTAGAATCTCTCTTGGTAAAATCCTTCTTTCTGATTGTACCATCTATCAATCGTAATCAGCTTACACACTTCCAATTCTTCCCACAACAATCCTGAAGCATTAGCTGTTTGAATTGCTTCATCTTTTTCATCTGTAATGTCCTGTTGTATCTTCTGCTGATTAGGTTGCAGTGTTTGTAAATCTATGAAATAGAAATTCATAAAATCATTCAACACTTTCTGCACTGTTTTAACAGGAGCCTCCTCAATAGGAATATTTAATTCTTCTTCCATTAGTATGCTGACATTTTTAATTGTTTTCCAAATCTGTTATCCAATACTTTCTTCCTAAATGTTCTGCTTGTTTTGAAAGCTCTGTTGAAATTTTCCATATCTTTCGCATTTCTTTCCAATTCCACTTCCTGTTCTGTAGAAAGCTGCTCCAAGTATTTATCATCATTCCCTCCATTATAAGGTTGTGATTTTAACAGCTCAAATTGTTCGTCGTAGTTGCTATTCATAATCTACTGTGATGTTGTAAGTTTTATCTGTAAAATAAAGAGCTGTATATAATTGGTACTTGATGCAATACAAATCAGAAGGAATATATACAATGACATTCTTCTCTTCTTCATTCAAATTACAATTGTATGGAAGTGTGTTAAGGTATTCTCGCATTAATTTTCGATTTATATTACCAACGCTCAAATTTGACATCCTCTTCATCATTAATAATGATGAAGATTCCTTTTATTAGCGTTTCATGTCCGAAACGGAAAATGACAATATATTCTTTGCTGCATTTACATCTCGCAAATGAGATGTACCACAACTCGAACATACCCATTCTCTTACATTCAAACAGCTTAACCCTTTCGGGCCAGTTCTTTCTTTGCAGTGGGAACACGTTACAGTTGAATAACTTTCGTTGACTACTTTCATTTCCTTACCAAACCTAATGGTTTTATATGCAAGCATGGATTTGTATGCTCCCCATGAATTATCAAGGGTGCTTTTCGCCATTTTTGTTTTTATTAATTTAGTAGAGGATACATCTCCTACTACAATTAAATCAAATTCTTTAACAAGTCTTAGTGTTTCTTTATGTAAAGAATCTTTCCTTACATTTTTAATTTTTGTATGAATAGATTTAACCTGTTTCTTTTTCTTTGCTCGTTGTGCTATAGCAAGTTTATTTTCATATTTTTTTGTTGCTTTAACCCCTATAAATTCACTACCATCAGAATATGTAGCTGTTGTTTTTAGACCTAAATCTACCCCAACTTCTTTGTTTGTTTTTTTATAATAATATTCTTCTGCCTCTACAACAAAGTTAATATACCAATTTCCTTGCGAATCTTCATTAAATGATCCACATTTAATTTTACCAACGCACTGTGATTCCCAAAATTTAAGAATGACACCGTTGTATTTTACAATACCATTTCCTTTATAACTTATACCATCAGATTTAAACGGAATCCACCCTAATGATTTTTTAGAAGATCTCCAATTAAGTTTCTTCTTTTTGAATTGTTTTCTTCTTATAACGTATTCATCACAAACAGCTTGAATAGTTTTTGAGCTTAATTTTAATTCTTTAGAGCACCCCGATGTTTCGTTATGTAAATCATAATTAGATAACCATTTATTCTTTTTATCTACATAAGCTATAGAAGTTTCATTACAATAATTCCACACAAAATTAACAGAGTTAGACATTGCTCTAAGAATGTTCTTAGAACTACTATCTTTTATTCTGAATTTTTTAGTAATTAACATCTTTAATAAGTTCTCGACACAAAGTTAACAAAAAGATATTTACAAAACAAATCTTATGTTAGTAATATACTATTATTTTTTAACTCCCAAATGTACAACAATTAATACACCAATGTCAAGCATTTGCTAAAATATTTACAAAACATTTTTACAAATATATTTCATTTCTTCAAATGTTTCTCTAATTCCTTTAGGAAATTGTGTGAAGAAATTTTCTAATTGTTCTATTGAAGCTTTGTAAGGAAGCAATGTGAAGCTATTGTTTTCAATAGCAACTATCATAAATGTATATGTACTGTGAATCCAAATTCTTGTAGCTTCCGCATGTACAAGAGGAAACCATTCTATTTCACACATAGAATTTATTGTATGTGTAACCATTTCATTAATGTTTTAAACTCATTAATGCTCAGTATTTCTCCTTCAAATACATTATACAATGCAAAATCTCCTCCATCATATCCTATAAGCATAGAGTGTTTAGAGGATTCCCAACGCATTTCAAGTGTTCTTTGTACTTCATCATTATAGATAAGCTTTTTTTCAAAGTATTGTGTAGCAGAAAAAATCAATTCTCCTCCTGTATGTTTCCACCCCTCTGCTTCTATTTGTTCCTTTGTGAGAAATGGTGTGCGAACAGCTACATAATCCCTCTCATTAAAATACTGTGGTTCAACAATGTATTTGAAAAAATATTCATCTCTTGTACCAATTAAATCTTTAGCATACGTAATTTCGCATTGATAACCAACATGAAGCTCTTCAATTATAGGTGTAAAATAGTTTGTTTCCATTTCTAATATTGATTGAAGAATTCTTCTTCTGTAAATTCTCTGTTTTCTACAACATGTTTATTTGTTTCCCATTCCCACTTTCCTTCAAAAACTTCATTCCACACCATACTGATAGTGTTGAACTTCTTTCCTGTTTCTTTGTCATACCAAATCTTTGTGTACCACTTGATTTCTTCACTGGGTAAATGCTCCATATTTCAATTGTGTTGAATTTTCTTCTACAAATGTACAAATACATTCCAAATATACAATGTGCTGTTAGAATTAATTTATAGAGCTATGTGAATATGTGTGCATATATTTATATATGTAAACTTGTAGTGTACCTTTGTGTTTATTTTTAATGTATCCCCCCACTATCTCCCCATTGTTTTGCTATTGTATAAAACACCCCCTCCCATTTTTGTACATAAAATTTTATAGATTGATAGTGTTCTGAAATTTTTATATAGAGAAACTAGTTTAGAGATAAGTAACTGATAGTCAGACAGCTATCGCACCCCCCGCCCCTTTCTAACTTTGACACTGCTCCCGTCATGTTTGGAGCACTTATCTTTTCACGTTAAACCTCTCGATGCTTAGGTAAATCGAATACACTGCTCATGGCTACTTTCAAGATCATCAAATCAACTTCTTTTGACAAGAATGGTGTTTCTGGTACAGTTTACACTTTAGGAGTTCAAGGACGTGCTGTTAAGCTCTCTACCTTGAGCTTTGCAGACATGGATGCTGACACTATATCTGCAACGGATACACACATTTCCATCAAATGCGAGTTAGAAGTTCGCAAAACCAGTTACACCAATCAGCTTGGTGAGAACGTACACGGATTGGAGTTCATGCCAAAGTTCGGGTTCTCTCTCTCAGATATTTGATAGAGAAGCTGTACTTCGTACAGTGGGATAATAGAGCAGGGAGAAATCTCTGCTCTTATTCCTTTTTGTTTCACCTTTAAATCAAAAGTCAAATGAATGTATTCTTAATGATAAGATACCGAAACGGAGAAATTAGTGCTATTCCTCAGAAGGAAATTAGCACTATGAACTCACTTCTTACTACCATTTCCTCATTTGCTATAGTGCACAATGAGATGTTGGTCGCAAGAAGTGAAGATGCTGCTATCATGCAGTATAGAGCAAAGCATGGGATTGAGGTGTAACAACCTCTTTCTTTTCTTGAAAAGGTCTCACTTCGTTCGGAATATATTGTATTGTATTCACCATGAGCTTCAACAAGAGCTATGTGGAGAATTGGTACAATATGCTACAAACAGAATCGGACTCTGCATGTGAGCACAAAGATAAAAACTTGTGTGGGAAACATGCTGACAACTAATCGTAGTGGAATTAATCATATCACTAACACTAATCATTTCAATCAAATGCAACAATCACAACGCAGAGAGTTGAACAAGCTGATGAGCTTGGGACACTCATACATGAATGCTTTATCAATCTTAGGAATTGCTCTAACTAAGGAGCAACAGCTTGGAAAAGAATTAGCAGAGAAAAGACAATTCAGAGCTACATACAATTATCAATAGCTCAACGATATAAGGGAATAGCTTCTTAGGGAGCTATTTCTTTTTCTTAAATTCAGAACAGGAGAATGTTCTTGAATGTAATTGTTCATCAAGTTTACATTCTCCTTTGTCAATATACAATCTGATATTGTGTTCACAATTGAAACATACAGATTGTCCTTCAACTTCTTCTCTGAATTGTGTTTGAGCTATAATCTCTTTGTTTAGCTCTTGCATATACTTCTTATTAGAAGCTATGATTTGTTCTGTTCTTGAATTCATCTCTTAATCTAAAGTGAATGTTTTTCTTTAACACTACATGTTCTTCTAAATTGATGAATTGTACATCATCAGGAAATCCACACATCAACCAATCTCTTAATGGGAGTGTAGGAACTAATTGGTTAGCAATACAATAGTCGCTAATTGTTTTGAATTCTGCTGGAAATATCATAATAGGTGTTTGATTTTTGTTGGATATTTATCTACTCGTTTTCCTTTGAAAAAGAAATCAGGATTAATCCAATATACGTCTTTCACTACAGTGAATGCAATGAAAGCATATCTCACAAGCTCTTCTACAGACTTCTTGTAAGTGTTTAGTGATGTTGAATTCTCTTCCATGAATCTATCTTTGTTAATCCAAAGAGCATCTTCTCCTGATTCAATTTCAAACATTATCCACAAATACAATTCTTTTGCACTTGTAGACAATGCAGCAACAAGTTTTCTTCTTTCTGATGTAACGTAAAGATGCACAGAAGGAGTTGTTTCAACTACCACTTCTACATTCACAAGCATATCATCTTCTTTGTCTTTAACAAACTGATGCTTCATTGTGAGTGTTCTGACAGGGATTTCAAGCGAGTTAGCACATGGATTCTTTCCTAAATCACTGTACCTGAATTTTGGTTTTTTGTATTTTTGCATAAATCATAATTTGATACAAAGATATCAAAAGTTGGGAGATTCACCAAATATTCATTAAAATAAATATCATCAATTTTTGATTTCAATAATCAGAGTTTGATTGAGTTATCTTATTGAATATTAGTGAGTTACGAGTGATTGTTCTAAATCATTAAATTGTAGTCAATATCTATACTTTAATGAATACAATAGAATCAACTATCGTACAACATTAAATACTATACAATTAAATTGTGGAGATGTGTTGTGATGTTGCTCAAAAAGAAAGGATATGTAGTTAAGTAGCTACACAACACTTCAAAATCAAGAAATCTATCACTTAATAAATATTACTACTATGACAAATTATGAGGGTGCTTTGGAAATGCTTATTGAATCTATCATTCAAACCCTGAAAGACAGAGATGACAATGTTGCAGATTGGGTTCAAGAACAGTTTAATGATTTAAAAGAAATCAAAGAATTGCAATAATAAATAGCTCTAATTAATTGATTTACAGTTGATTAGAGCTATAAAGAACAGCTATCATTTTACATTTCTACATCTTAACTGAAATTTAGCACTTCATTCTTTCATAGAAATATTACAGCTATTAAATAGTAGTTTCAAACTAAAAGCACTTTGTGTTACAAAGCAATATGAGAACATTTGATTTTTCTATTCCTGATTTGATTGGTATTCAATCCAAATCAACAAACAGAATGCATTACTACAAAACTTCTTCATTAGTGATGGTGAGTGATGTAGGAACAGTAGGATATATAATGGTGGAAGAAAAAAAGAAATACTGTTACAGATTTGAAGTGCAATTGGAACACAACAGATATGACGTAGATATGGATGACGACTATAATTCAGAAGATACATACAATGATGATTATCTAAAGCTGCGTAATGCTCAGGATGTATTGTTTAAAAAATTGTTAAAGCAATAACATTATGTACACAAACAAGCAAATACAGGAAGCTCTTGCTATTCTTGTTCATGTGAAGTAGATACAGGAACATAGAAATCCAGCATTTTTTAATACTTCTCACAATTGTTTTGATACAGTAATTGTAGAAATGGAGAAATACAGATTGATTAACAACGCAATAAACAATTTAGCAAAATGAAAGAACAATGTATTCAAGCAAAAGATATTCCACAGCAATATTTTGAAGTGGGACAAACTGTTTATTCTCCTACATGGGGAGAAGGAATTGTGAAAGAAATTAACAATTCTCTCTCATATCCAATTCGTGTGGATTTTGGAGAAAGAATACTTAGAAGCTTTACACATGATGGAAGACACATTAACTCAAATCTAATTTCTCTTTCACAATCTCCAATTCCACCAATCATCAACATTCCTATCATCAAATTTGAAGAAGGGGAACTTGTGTTTGGTTATGTTGGGGATTGTTGGATGTTGTGTTACTATTATCAACCAGTAGGAATGTTCTTCGCAGTGTACAAATCTTCTCAACAAGAAAAGTTGCTATATGCAACAGAAGTAAAAAAACTGACAGATATTCCAATCATTTAATCATTGTTTAAATATTCCTTTCAATGAGCACTAAAGCTATTCGTATTCAGCATCCTGAATCAGGAGAAGGATTGTGGAGAACTAATGTAGATGATAAATGTGTATTGCGCAATCATTCTCAGTTTTACAAAATTGAAGAAAGACATGGAAATCCTGATAAGTTTCCAACGTTGTATCAGGATGATGTTTTAATCGAACAAGTGTACGCAAAAGACATTTCAACAAGAGATTATTATTTTGCATTCTTATCATTAGATCAATTAAAAGAAGCATTAACATCAGAAGAATTGAAAGAATGTATCAATTCTCTTGGATTTCGTGTGCTTTTGTTGGAATTAAGCGATTGTATTGCTTCTCCATTTCAAATCATTTTCAAAAAAAAAGATGTTCTCAATTCAGAGGACATCAGTTTCATGTTCCTTTAATTCCTCTATTCAAATGACAAAAGACAATATTCTAAAAACACTTCTAACAAAACCTGTATGGAATCAGAAGGAAGTGGTGGAGCTTGTAAAGAAAACAGAAACAAAATACATTCCCAATAAAATACAGGTTGGGGATATATTTTTTCATTTCGGAATCAATCATCCTGTATTAGTGTTGGGTAAAACTCTTGGAGTCGTGCTAACAACAACACAACGCAGAGAATTGGTATGCGAAATCAAATCACGTTTCATTGAAGGATGGGTGACATGCACATTACTTACAATTCTACCAGAAGATGCTCGTAAAACATTCATCTGCGTTCACGATGACCGATTACAGGTGCATCGTATCAAAAAGAAAGTGAAGCAATTACTTACTTCTTATTCAGAACAACTTTAAACAATATTCTTATGAAAGCTTTAAAAATGACATTTGCATTTATTGGAATTTGGTTTTTAATCTATTTAACAATTTGTGGAGGAATTTCTCTTTTATTTTGGATGGATTTCTACACTGTAGCTCGTTCTGTTCCAATGATAATGGGAGGAGTAATTCCCATTAGTATTACATCAGGAATCATTGTAGATTCCATGAGTGATGAAAAACTTTTTAATTAATGGTTCAATTCAAAAAAGAAGATTGCGTTATCACTTCACGTAAACGTATAGGAGTAATAGTTATTCCTCCTGAATATTTAGTAGAAACAGATGAGTGTGCGATTTCTACATTTGATGTAAATGATTTAAGAGAAATCAAAAATCAGAACATTAAATATAGAATAACACAACCATCTGTTCGATTTGGGAATGGAGATGTGTTAAGCATTTCTGCTAATCAATTAAGCAAAATTCAATCATTAAATGTGAAAACAGATTTCGCTAAAGTGATAGATTTTTGTTCCAAAAACAAAATAGTATTCGAAGCTCTTATTTAACAATCATTTCAAATGGAAAAATTCAAAATCAAGGTTGACAAAAAATTGTGGGAAGTAATTACAGGACAAATTGTAGTACAACGTAGAACTTCTCTTCCCACACTTACGATTAGTACAGGAGCAGTTGGACATTTTAATCGTGCTGCACAAAAACAAGTGTTAGGAGAAGCTACTAATTTAACATTCTATAAATTAAAAAATGGAATGATATTGGTAGAATTTGGAAAAGAAGGAGCATTTAAACTCACAAAAACACAAGATTTAGCAAGAGGAATTAACAGTGTTTCTTTTTCTGCAACAAAATTAAAGAAATACATTTTCAATGAATTAACAAATCAAAAACTAATTTACCATTTCTATCTTCATCCAACAGATAGAAATGGATTGTTTATTTTGAAAGAGCTTACAAATAGTTGGGAGTAGTATAAATCTAAACAAAAAACAAACCAATGATTACAATCTTCTTAACAGTGGTAGGAATTCTACTTTTTGGATTCCTTATTCTAAACAAAATCGCTCCTGTAGTTACAAAAACAGCAAGCGGATTCAAACTCAATTATCCTGTTCTCTTTTCAATCCTTATTTGGATAGTGGTTATTCTATTTCAACCATACGGAATTGAAAAAATTGATGCAGGACATAGTGGGATTAAGGTAAATTTGATTGGAGATAATCGAGGAGCTTCTAAAATTGAATACGTATCAGGATATGTGTTATATAATACGTATACAGAAGAAATTCATGAAATTCCTATTGATCAGAAACACATTGATTATCCTGCAATAGCAATTATAGCTAAAGGAGGATTTCCATGTAGTATCAAACCTTCATTTAATTATGCTGTTAATCCTGTAAACACTTCTGAAATGTTCACAAATCTTCGTGGAACTTATCGAACAGGAGGACTTGCAGCAGTGGAAGATAGTTGGTTAAAAAATGGAATATTAGGAGCTATGAATGATGTAGCAAATAAATACGGAATTGATGATATTTTCAATAATCGTGAAGCATTTGAAAATCAAGTAGTGATAGAGATCAATAAACGTGTTGGAAAATGGTTTACCATCTCTCAATTTCGCTCTAACATCACTCCTCCTGAATCCATTCGTAAATCAATCGAAGAAAAAGCTGCTGCAATTCAGGAAGCAGTAACATCAAAAGCACAAGCTGAAGCTGCTACAGCACAAGGATTTCGTAAAGTAGCATTAGCTAAAGCTGATAGTGCTGCATTGGTAATTAAAGCAAGTGCTGAAGCTGAAGCAGTACGATTAAAAGATAGAGCACTAACACCTCTTTATGTAGATTGGGTAAAAGCAGCAAATTGGAATGGAGTACTTCCGACTACTGTATTAGGAAATTCAACTCCAATGTTAAATATTAAATAGTTAGTACAATTAGTAAAAAACAAATTCAATTCAAATAAAAACAATCAAAACAAAAAACAAAATGGAAATCACTAAAGAAACCGCAAAAAGCATCATCAAATCTCGCAAATTAGTTCCTACAGTTGGAAACTATGTGTTGAAGGTTACAAATTCTACACCTTACACACGCGAAGATGGAACAAAAACAAACATTGTAAACTTTGCTGCAATGACACCTTACATGGTGGATTTAGCAAAACAGTTTTACAAAAACGGAGATTATGTAGCAGCAACAAACCAATCACTTTCCGCTTCTCTTCTTGAAGGACAATATGTTCCTGCAAAGAATGAGCGTGTAAAAGTGTTTGTAGACACTGTAACAACAAAAAATGGAGTTACAGGACTCTTTGTTGTTGGTGTTTCAGAAATTCCACTCGCAGAAGCAAAAGGTGTTTCTTTCGATTGGGATGATGAATCTGACGAGTCATTCAACGAAATTGCTACTGCTGAGAAAGCGGAAGCTACAGCATAATAGTGCTATGTTAGAATAGTGAGGGTGAAATTCCCTCTTTCTTTTTCCTTTCATTCATTTCAAAACAACACCGATATGTTTTACTATCTTTTACATAAAATCAGTTATCAAAGCCAAAAAGAACACTATCCTGAAACAGGAGAATATCCAACTTTTGTGGAAGATGGAGAAGAACAAATGGTGTATGAAAATCACACCCTGAAAATCCTTTCTTCTGAAAAAGAGATTGAAATAGGGGAAGAAATCAAAGAATTTTTCTTTGAAGAAATCAACTACCAAGATTATGCGTGGACAGAATCTTGGATGGTAATTCAGGAAATCAAAGACATCAATTTTTGGAGAATGTAAATCATTTCAAACAATTCTCCCACACATTTTTTTCATTTCACTAATCAACTCCAAACATGAAATCATTTAAAGTAGAGAAACGTGTCACCCTAAATGACATAAAGATTGTGATGCTATTTAATAGTTTCAAAGCGATGATTGTAAAAGTTCCTCACAATTCAAAGACGATTGAAGCTACAATTCAATTCGACCTCCCAAAAGAAATTGGAGGAGGAAGAGAGTTCTATATGAAAACTATTTATGTAGAAGGAAGCTTTCTTACAAGAACAAACAATGAGCTATATCAGCTCTACAAACAAATGATGAAGGAGTGGTACAACCAATATCCGCATCTTAAAGAAAAAATGAAATCCTACCATGAAGCTAAAGCAGCCAAATGGTCTTAATTAAATATTTCTCATTTACATTTCCAACTCCAAACAACTACAACAATGAACATCCAGAAAATCAAATCAAATCTTTATTCAATTGGTTCATTAATCATCAACACAGAAATTGCTAAATATTTTGATAGAAATTTAGAAATTCTATCAGATAGGAAGAAGCAACAACGTGTGCTCATACAGAAGATTGAAATTCAATTAGCTCATGCTCGTAATCAACTTGCTCAATTGAGTATGATTGAAAGTGAGATTTCACAAAACTATGTTGCTTCTGTTCAAGAAGTAAAAATAGTAAAAGTAGGAAATATCAAATTAGGAAATGTGGTTGATTTGCTTCTTACAACACCACAAGATGCGGAAGCTAAAGTGCTTGGTTCTGCTAAGTGGATGTACATTCCAAACTTCATTGAAATGTACGGATTTCATCCAGAAACTCCTGAAGTGGATTTCCTTCAATTAGCAGAAGAAGAAAAAGAATTATTGGAAAAATAGATAGAAGTCCGTGAATAGTTTCTCCAATCAATATTTGGTTGGAGAAATTTCTTAAATTTGTAACAAACAATTAAACACATACATAATGAAAAATCCTGATAAAGAAAGTAAAAATTCAAAAAAGAAACTTGCAAGAGGAATTGCAATTAATGCTCCACATTTGAATGGAAGAATTCAAAAGCGTGCAAACAAACGCTTAGGTGTTTCCCAAGCACATGGAGGTCACACACAATCTGCAATTTATTTAGAAGCAGGAAGTACACAGAAGCGAAACTACAACGGACAAGAAGTAAGGGGTGGAGGAGCAGTGAAATATTGGTAATTCGTTCATAAATCAATTCTAAGACACTTTCTATGAAAAACTAATACAACTATTAGGAAATAGTAGAAAGTGTCTTAGAATCAAAATAAACAACAATGGACATTAACGAGAGATGGAAACAACATTTGGAGAATAAAGATTGGGATGGGGTTAAGAAGATAGTGGGAGAAAATCTTATTTTAGTGAACGTATATTCGTTCAACTCTAAAGAAGTTAGATTTATGAAGCATAAAACAGGGTCTAATAGATTATTTTTAGGAACAGTGACAGCTACTCCTTTGGAAGAAGAACCGCTTCATGCGGAAATATATGCTCAAGGGAGTGTTACTAAAGATAATTTAAAAGGTAAAAAAGTATTAGTGGGAGATTTTGGTTGGGTAGAAATTAAATCGGTATTAACAAGAAAATGAAATTTTTATTAACACTTGGTATCACATACTTTGTATTGTATGTGTTATGGAGAATAGCAGATGCTACAAAGGAAATGAAAGAAATACATGTATTTTTTTGGTTACTCGTAGTAGGAATAGTAACAATATTAGCAATCACATCATTACTAAACGAAAACACTAAAATCAATGACGACTAAAGAAAAACTCTATATATTGTTATGGGAACTTGCTTTTAATCTTCCTACATATTTTTGTTATTGGGTTGTATTTGTTTTGTTTTTTACAAATGAGCAAACTTTGTTTTTAACTGTGGTATTGTTTTTTACCATTTCTATTAAAGATGCACAAATTGAAGAACTAAAACGAAGAATCATTAAATTAGAAGAAAATGGGAAATTATGAACTTAGTCTTGCGATGTGGTGGAGCGAGCTTACATCAGAAGAAAGAAGGAAACTTAGTGGAACTAAAAATCAACACTTACTTACAGGAAGAGAAATTCTAACAATATTTAAACAACAGAACAGATGAAAATATTTGATATCATTGCTGATTTTTTCTTTACAATTGTAGAAAGCTACTCTCCACGAGAGGAGCGATATCACAAACCACTTCCTACAATTACAGAACGTGCTGGTTTTAGGATTAATGAAAGTCTTGCAGCAAAAGTATTAGTTGAAAAATACAAACAAAAATATCTTCCAAAATGAAACAAACAGTGTTGGTAACTACAAAACAAGAAAAACAACAAGTGTTTAATAAATTAGAAACATTTGGAACAAGTTCAAGATTGTTTAAACGTTTAATTAAAACAGATATTCCTTTGTATGTTTCATTCAATCCTGAAACAAATGATTGGAGCTATTCTCCTGTAAGTTGGAAAAATAAGAAGGAATGTGTAAATTTACAGGAATTTTTAGATGTAGAAAATGAGCAATTTCATAGTAACTAAGAATAAAAGATTCTTCACAAAGATAGGTAGTTATCACTATTGTAATTTGGAAGATATGATTCTTCCTGATACACTTGCAATAGATTCGGAAACTACAGGGCTTAATTGCTTGATTGATAGTGTGTTCTCTATTCAAATTGGAACGGGAACCAACAACTATCTGATTGATCTGCAAGCATACGATACTCCTTTAGATAAGGGAAAGCAAATTTATATTGAAGAAGTGATTTCTTATCTAAAGGATAAAACGCTTGTGTTTCATAACGCGAGTTTTGACATTGGGTTTTTGTATATGAAGAAATTCTTTCCTGATAGTGTAAGAGATACAATGCTTGCTTCCAAAATCCTACATAATGGAGAACCTCCTAATGTGACACATGGATTTGGTGCTGTAATGGAAAGAGAATTGGGAATAGAATATGATAAGAGTGAGCAGAAGAATATTCACAAAACAAGATTGTCTAACGCTAAAGCAATTCAATATTGTTTTAATGATGTAGACAGATTGCTTGAACTTCACACAGATTTATGGAATAAGTTAGAAGCTTACAATGCTACAGAAACATATTTATTGAATTGTGAGTATATTAAAGCTATGACATACATGGAATTGTGTGGTTTACCAATTTCAGAAACAAAGTGGAAAGCTAAAATGCTTAGGGATATTGAGAATAGTAAACAAGCACAATTAGCAATTATTGAATACATTTTTGATAATCTCCCAAAGTACAGACAAAGACAACTTTCTCTGTTTGATACAGATAAAAAAATTAGTGTTAAGTTGAGTTCTCCAACACAAATGATTCCTGTATTTAAAGATTTTGAAATTAACACAATTAACGATGAAGGAAAAGAATCTATAGAAGAATCTGTAATTAATAAGTCTTCGCATGAATTTGTAAAACTTTGGTTAGCTTATAAGGAATCAGAACACAGGGTAACTACATTTGGACAAAAAATCATTGATAAAATTCACAAAGGTAGAATCTATACAAGATTTAATCCAATTATTGATACATGCAGAATATCTACAAGAAGGGGAGAAATCAATTTTTTGAACTTTTCTTCCGATAAAGATACCAGAGATGCTTTTGAAGCAAAGGAAGGATTTGTAATGGTTGGTTGTGATTATAGTAATCAAGAAGCACGCGTATTAGCCTGTGTATCAGGGGATTACGCTTTGATTCACAGTATTGTAAACAACATTGATGTACATTGTCAATTAGCCAAGGAAGTATATCCTGAAATCAAGCATCTATCTGATGATGAAATTAAGAAATATCACAAGGATAAAAGACAAGTGGGGAAAGTAGCTAATTTTACAGTAGCTTTTGGTGGGAATGGGTATACAATATCTAAAAACCTAAATACAAGCAAAGAAGAAGGAGAAGCTATCTATAACGCTTACAAAACGCTTCACAAAGGAATATTTGAGTGGGGAGAGACTGTATACCAATCTTCAGTTAAAAATGGATATATTGAATCTGCTTCTGGTTTTAAGCTAAAACTTCCGTATTTTCAGGAATTTAAAGAATTAGAAAAGTATGTAACAAATCTATCTAAAGATTTTTGGGAAATATATAGAGAAGGAAAAACTCAATATGTAGAGCAGAGAGAAACAGAAGAAAAGAGGAAAGAGGATAAAACCATCAGTCCTTACAAGATCAAAAATAGAGATTCTTATATTTTGTATTTAGAGAACAAAGATAAAATATCTAAATTTTTTAAGCAAAAATCAGAATATTTTAGATTATGCTTAAACAATCCAATTCAAACAACTGCTGCACACCAAACTAAACGAGCAGTAGCAAAGCTATTTGATTACATCAAGCAAAGAAATCATTTAGGAAAAGCTAAAATTTCTGTTGTATGTCATGATGAGATTCAAATGGAAGTGAGAGAAGAATTAGCGTTGGAATACAAAGAACAGCTTGGAATTATAATGAGAGAAGCTGCTGATTTCTACATGATTAGTGATGTAATTAAAATGGAAGCAGATGCTAACATTGGGAAGTCGTGGTGGGAAGCAAAATAAACTAAAAACAACATGAAAACACTATTTTTTCTATTACTCACACTTATTTTCTGTTCATGTAAAACAGAACTAACAGAAGACACAATAATTCAAAAAGAAATTTCTTATTTCAAAGATAAGAGAACAAACTTATGCTTTGCTTCTGTCTATTCAACTTCTTATAGTGGATATGAAGTAGTATCAATCACTTATGTACCATGTGAAAACGTTAAACATCTAATAAAATGAAAATAGGAGATAAAGTAATACTCAAAAAACATTATCAACACGAAAGTGAAATGGTAGATTGAAGTGTATCTGCAAATCTTCCTTTAAATGTTCCATTAATTGTAGAAGGATTTTGTTCAACAGGAAAATGGATTAATTTTAAAGGATATAGACTTAATCATCCTCCTGAAAAATTTATCCCTTACACAGAAACAAAAACAGAAAACAAAATGGAAAATTGTAAAATTTATGTTCCCACTGAAATTCTTTCTGAATTGGTACAAAAGAAATTGTTTGAATCAGGAATTAAGTGGAATTCGGGAGATCAAAATGTTAGAAAAGAATGGAATACCCTTGAAGTACATGATGGAAGAATAGCTGCTTGGAATTACTTGAAAGAAGAAACAATGACAGCTAAAGAAGTATTGGGAAATTTTGATTGGTGTCTTAATTATAGAGGTTTATCTGCTGAACAGCAGCAACAATACTGCAAATTCAGAGGGTATGATTTTTCAGCTACTTTTCAATATTATGGCTGGCAAGATGGATGGGATTGTAACAACTATAGTTGGGGAACAGTATTAGATTGGGAATCTTTTGTACATCTCTATCTTGATGTTAAAGGAGCTATTCCACAAACAGAAGAAGAAGAGGAACATTCACAAATTGAACAAAAAACAAACATGAAATTTAAAGTTGGAGATGAAATTGAATTTATTACAGAGGATAAATATATTCCTTCATACAGTACAAGTCGTAAATTAGATCCGTATATTAAGCATGGAAGCACTTTTTTCCAAGAAAACAAAGGAATAATCAATGCTATTGTAGATGAATACTATATGGTGGAATATACAGATGACAACGATAGGAAAGTCCAACTCGGATTCAAAGAAGATGTTCTGAAATTAAAAACACAAACAACAATGAAAACGCAATATCTGACACGCGATCAGCTTATTACTCTTTTAAATCAATTTGATTGTTCTACATGGAAGAACGAAATCAAAAAGCTTCTTACAGGACATGAGTTTTCAACAGGAAATACAAAAATTGATGTAACAGCAAGTGTTTCCAAATTGATTTCAGAAGGAACAGAAAGTCAAAAAGAAGCAGTAAAAAAGCTTGGAATTGTATTAAAAAAAGACAAAAGTATTTTGATTCCTGAGTTTCCTACAATATTTTTTGAAGGTAAAAAGATGTTGGAGGTTAGAAATAGTGGAAATCCTGAATTTAATAATAAATCTATTTTTTTAGGACAAGGTTTAAATTGGGAAATAAAAAATGATGGTGGTAGTTTATGTTTAGTTCCAACCAAGAAAGATTAGAATGGATCTCATTTGTATAAATGACACATATACATCGGATTGCTTAGCTTTCTATAAGCAATTCGGTGTTGTAGTTCCCAAAAAGGATAAGCTATATAGTATCAGAGGAACAGAAAATGTTAGAGGAAAGGTGGGAATATTTCTAAATGAAATAGTAAATCCTTCTGTTCCAATCAAAAGTATTCTATCCGGAACCATCCATCGTGAACCTTCTTTTGGAAGTTTTCGATTCACAACACTATTAGGAGAACCAATTAAAGAAGAAGAACTTCAAACAATAATAGAAGATGAACTTTAAACAATTCAACGAAAAAATACAACAACAATTTTCCAAAATGTGTGCAACAGGGAAATTGTTTAGAGTAGAATTATCCGGACAGCAAGTGTGGGACATTTATATTAATGGGTTTACTCCTGCACAAAATCCTGTATTTCGTGATCCACAAAGCAGCGTACATAATTGTAATACGGATAAGCACTTCATCAAGCGTTATTAAAATAGAACTAAAACAGGAGAGGAAATGAAAGTTTTCTCTCCTTTAAACTACAACTAATATGTGTTTAACAAACGCTTTTGAAATCAAAACATCAGAAAAGAATATTCTTGTATATAAAGAATTGGATTTCGATGCTTATTCTCCTTATCAAAGTTATAAATATATAAAAGGATTACAAAAAGACAATGTAAAAATTGTTGTTTCTAAAAATCAAAAAGTATGGGAAGGATATCACACTTACAATAATGAAAAAGATACACTTCCATATAAGTTAAATATTTGTATCATACCAAAAGGTGTAAAATATGTAGATGGTTTCTATAATGGAGAACTCGATAACAAAAACAGAGTTTCTGAAAATCTGTATTATGTAGGAAAATGGACACTTGTGAATTTTCTGAAAGCAAAATTTCTTTGTATCTTTAACGTAAATTTGAACAAATACTAACACCAAAGCAATAATGGAAAACACTATTGTACAAAAAGTAACTATTAAACAGAAGCATCAATTATTCAAAGGAGAAGAACCTGCTAACTCTATTGAACTTCTTAGTTTTGAGGAAGTAGGGTTTCCAATAGTCGCTCAAAAAGATTTGTATTCAATTGGTGATGTAGCATATTTAGTAGAACCTGATTATTGCATTCCCGATATACCTCTTTTTGAAAGCTACATTCGTCCTTATGGAGATGCTTCTAAATCAAAATTGGGAAAGAAAAACAATCGCATAAAAGCTGTAAAATTTAATCTTCATAAGGGAGATGGAAATCCTGTGTTTAGTTATGGGATTTTGATTCCTATAAATGAATTAAAGGAGCATTTTGCAAACAAAAGTGGATTTACTCCTGTACACGAAGATGGAATAGCTGTTGCACTTGGAATTACTAAATATGAAGCTGTTGATGATACAAAAGGAAATGTGATTGGAGGAGCATCTAAACCTTTTCCTGTAGGAATGTATAAAACAGATGAACCTAATTGGAATAAAGTATGTAATTATATTGAATTTCCAGTGCATTTGATTGGTACTCAGAAAATGGACGGAAGTAGTTGCTCGATATTCTATAAAAATAATAGGAATTATGGGATATGTTCTCGTAATCTATTGAAACCACTTACAATTCAAAAAGTAGTAGGAAGAAAAACTCCTTCTTTTATTGATACAATAAAAGGATTCTTTGGAATTGATGTAGATTTACTTATTAGAGAAGAAGTAGAATCAGATAGTGATTTTGTTAAATATGGTTTACCAATTCTTGAAAAACTAAAAGCTTACTGTGAACAAAATTCTCTTTCACTTTGCATCAGAGCGGAACTCGTTGGGGTTTCATCTAAAGGAAGTGGAAACAAAAAAAATCCTTGCGCAAAGCTTCCTAATCAACTGTTAGTATTTGGGATAGATGATTACACCAACGAAGCTGTTAAACTCCCTTACAATGAATATATGAAGCATTTAACAGCTATGGAATTGAATAGTTGTGAAGAAGTTTTCAATAAGGTGTTTAACAGTAAAGAAGAAGTGATTGAAGAATGTGAAAACTATTTTAAAACTCATTTATACGAAGGGATTGTAATTCGTTCATTAGATAGTAAGTTGTCCTGTAAGTATATGAACATGCAATACGATTCTAAAAAAGAATAAAAATGGACATTAGAAACACAAAAATCTGGTTTGGAGAAGATAAAGTGTTAGCACAAAAAATCTTCAACCGATTAAAAGAATTAGGAGTAGATTCTCACAATAATTGGAGAACCTTTGACGATTGTGAAGGGAGATTTAATTGCTACAGAGTTGATGATGAGTATTACCTGTGGACATGTAATACAAAAGAGCAATTTGATAATGTGGAATACAAAGAAATCACAACAAAAGACTTAGGAATGGAAAAGAAACAAATTGGTTGGAAATTTAAAACGCAAGAATTCAAACATGCTACTACTAAATTAATAGCTCATATTGCATGGAATATGGTAGGAAAAGATTTTGAACAGCATTCCGATGTTGAGGATTACTTAAAAAGTCTTGGTGTACTTGAAATGTGGTGTGATGCTGTGTATGAAAAAGAAACTTTTCAGGAACATGATTGGGTGTACATCACTTCAGGAAACTTTGGTTGGGTGAAACAGGGAGATGTTGTACAACTTGGAGGAGAATATTGGAAGAAATATGGTGTGAGAGAACAAGGGGGAAAACAACACATTTCTGCTATCACTTCTGAACACCCTAATGGAAACTCAGGATTAGGAGATATTTCTTTTCGTAAAGCTAATGTAGAAGAAATTAAAGAAGCTCAAATTATCAAAATTGGTGATTATACAGTGAATATTGTCTCTTCTTCATAAGTGATTATTAATGATTATACTTACAGCTACAAAGATGTTGAAAATGTATTAGCTGTTCTCAGTCTTAAAAAAGTGGGATGGATAGCTGTAGGATGTAATTCACAAATTAATCTTACAAAATCTACAGTGGAAAGAATTCTAAAAGCAATGGAAAATGCTTAATTCTAAGTACGTTACAAGTTGGGGAGTATACAAGCTCCCCAATGGGATTTATCAATTGATATTCAATACAACAGAAAAATGGATACAATACCATAGATATAGTGCTACAGAATACTTATTTTGGATAGATGGAAAAGAAGATGTACAAGAAATCCCTGAATTTCTTCCAAATGTTGGAGGAATTTCTTATCAAATAGCAGATTCACAAAACAAAGATCAAATCACATTCTATTTCATTCCATTCAGAAAGAATTGGGTGAAACAGGGAAAAATTCAACTACTATTAAAATCATGGGAATGAAAGCTTTAATCATACTTACATTGATATTGAATATTGTAATGGTAGGAATAATTGCTTTCTATTGCTTTTGGTTTGCTCCTTTGTGGGTACAAATATTCAGTTGGTGTACATTAGTTATCAATACTTATTGGATGTATTTGGAAATCAAATCTGCTCCTCAATATGAAAGTACAAATGAACATCGAAGAAGAAAGAGTTAAGGTTGTAGCTAAAAACTACGCAGGAATTAAAGCTAATACAATTATAGATGGAGAGGAAAGATATTTTAATTCTGATGTGAAATTGTATGATGCTTTTATTGCAGGATATTTACATGCTAAAAGTTTAGAAAAACAAAATGATTGAACGAAAGTTAACAAAAGAGGAAGAAGAACATATCAAGAAGTTTGTTGAACTAAACCATAAAAGAGCTTACATTCAAAATCTTGTTGTAACAGAATTTGCGAAACATAGGAAGTATATAGCTAATTTATTTACTTCCAGTGGAAAATCAAGAATTGTCTATTATGCTATAAAACGTATGCAAGCAAAGTTTGGAACTACTCTTCCTTATGTTGTAGTAGTTCCTACTACATTATTAAAAGAAGATTTTGAAAAGATATTGGGAGAATTTGAAAATGTACATGTGTTCGTTGTAAATACATACATCAAACAAAAACCTTTTGAAAAACTAAGAGCTTTATTTGTTGATGAATCACACACGGTTTTAGGTGAAAACTCACAATTTTTCAACAAAACTATAGATTTAATTCCTTCTGATTATACGCTTCTTCTTTCAGCAACACTTGATAAAGAACAGGAATCTTTTGCTTATAATTTAGGATTTCACCATAAATTTGTTGTTGATTCTGCAACAGGATTAAAGCTTGGACTTATTCCTTCTTACAAAACATACAATCTGCTTATTCCTCTTTCTGTAAATGAACAAAGAATATACGATAGAATTGATATGGAATACAAAGACTATATGAGGATGTTTTCTCAAGTGAGAGAAAAAGGAACAGGGTATTTCATTAGTAGTTGTTTAAGTGATAATCAATATTCAAGAGAAGCAGCAAAAGTGTTGAATAAGGATATAGGGGTAATTATCTACTGCGCAAAAAACTGGTGGAAACAGGTAAATGCTCGCAAAAATCTTTTGTATAAAGCTGCTTCAAAAAAAATTGTATTGGAGAAGCTGCTTCAACTTACAAAAGAAAAGCAAAGCATTACATACGTTTACACTAAACAGGAAGCTATTGATATTGCTAAAAAAGATGCAAAATACAGAAAAGCTTATGTTGGTACTACTTCCTCTTCAGTGATACAGGAATTTGATAGAAGAGAAATTAGCTCTCTTGTGAGTTGTGCAAAGTTGATACAAGGTCAAGTAACTGATAATGTGGAGTTTATCTTTCGATTGGTATTCAACACAAAAGAAAGAATCTATGAGCAATCTAAAGGAAGAAGTTTAAGATTTGATAAACAAAATCCTGATAAGCAAGCTGTGATTGTAAATCTTATTTCTAAAGATACACAAGATGTTGAATGGGTATCACGTCAGGTTAAGAATGAACGCTTTTTGGAATGGATAGAATCTATAGAAGAAATTGAAGAATTGTATGAAACTATTTGAAACAGAACAGGTAAAGAAATGGTGGGAATCTCTTAATAAAGCTAATAGAGGTATTCCTATTGGTAGTGTAAATACCAGATGTGAAAAGGAGAGATTGGTAAAAAGAACTTTAAATAAATGGTTTGCAGGAAAATATTATTGTTGGATTGAGAATGTTGATACAGGATTTGAAACTGTTGATAATAATGGAGATAGAGAAACTATTTACTATAAGAAGAAAACTTACATTTGTATTACAGGTGTTTCTTATGTATTAGGTTGGGGAGAAAAAATTGTAGTTTTTTATATTGATGCAGCAAATCATGTAAAATTCAATACTGAATTAGAATTGGAGTATAATGAGCTTGTTAGATTAGAAGGAATGGAAATCAGTTCTGAAGAATACAAAGAAGTGATGAAGCTGTTTGTGTATGATGAACCAATGAAAACATTTACATTCCAAGCTTATGATATGAGAACACTTGTTGGTAAAGGTAAGAATCAAAAATACAAAAAGCTTTCTGTTTTTGTTGATGCGCATAACTATTCAGAAGCAAAAAGGAAATTGAAAGATAGTGAGTATTGGATTGTTTGGAACAATTACACTGAAAAACTATTATGAAAAAACAAATCAATTTTCTAAATCTTTCTAATGGGACTGAAGCTATTACAGAAATAGAAGCTCCTTTTTCATTTATACGTATTCAATCAACAACTCTTGAAAGAAAAGACTACATCAAACTATTTCTTGATTTAGATCATAACTTTCTTTTACATTTAGCTTTGGGATACCATTGCATTGTACATGATAGAGGAACTAATAGAAAAAACTCTAAAGTGATTTCAAGAGGAATTCCTATTATTGAATATGTTCTTAACAGATATTGGTACGGAATAGAGGAAAAATGTTGGTTTAAGCAAAGAAACGGTGTAAGTTTTTTAGATGAGACAGGATATGCTGCTTCTATATACGATAACTTGTTTGTATATGATAGTAATTCTGAAAAACAGAAAGTAAAAACTAAGCTCAAATACTATAAAAAGTTTTTGAATAGTGATAGAGTGCATTTACAAGGAGAAAGTGTTTCTACAAAAAACGATGGGAACTATCCTTATTTTTTTGAATTGTTAAAAACTAATTACAATGCAAACATTAATATTGAATAAATCAATTTTTAACAAAACAATTCATGAATGAATTTATTAGAAACGTTTAAATTACTGAGAAAAATTAGTGAAGTGTGTTCTGAACCTATTATGATAGAAGATTTGTTTCTTCTTCTCTCCATATATCATAGAAATGAAAGCAACCTTGATGTAGAACTACAACACGAAATCAAATACTACTATTTACAATTTCAATTCTATGATGCTTCAAGCGATAGTCCAACATTAATCAGTTGGGTGAAACGTGTGGAGTATTTGATGAAGCTTAACCTTCTGGAAGCTCCTTATGGAGAATGGAAAAAAGTAAAATCTGGTTTCGTTTCGGTGGATATTCTAAAGCTCAACGTAACAGAGAAATTTGTAAGAGAGTGTCTCATAGATTCAAGTAAAACTGAAATAGTGTGGAATTACTTCTGTGAAACCTTTGGTGAATGGAATTATGTAGGAGATGAAAAGTTTCCAAACAGACTACCTTCAAGGGATTTTTGGAAATTAGGAATTCGTTCAGAAGAAGACCTTAAAAACTTATTTTGGAAAATCTGTAATAGTGGTAGCAAGACAGGAGTAGCAGAGGTATTTGATACGTTAGAAAAATATCGCAATATTTTAAATGATAACAGATCTCTTACAAGATTTCTTACAGAATATAGTACAATAAAGAAGATAGTAAACACCAGAAACTGATGACAAGCAAAGAAATATATGAATTTCTTCATAAACGTTGGGAAGAACCTACAGGAATTCCTCTTCTCTTAAACGCTCCAACATTAAAAGAAGCACTTCCTGAGTTTCAGGACAGCGACAGGATACTTATAACTGGAAATTCTGGAGGAGCAAAAAGTACTTTGGTTTTTAGATTGGTGATTGATATGATTTCATATTGTTTAAACAATCCTAAAAAATCAGATGTTTTAATTTTATTTAACTGTGTTGAATTACCTATTCATGAACTTTATATTAAATTTTTACAATTCATTTTTAACAAGAAACTGAATAAGGTTTATACAAGAGATAGAATATTGAATAGGAATCAACAAGGATTTGATGAAGAGTTAGAACACGATTTTAAGATTATACAACCATCTATAGATGCTTTCAACACTAAAATAAGATTTGTAAGACACTTTACTCCTTCAGAATTTGGTAATTACTGTGTAAAAATTTTAGACGATTTACACGAAATTAAAATGGAAGGAGGAAAGAAAATCATAGGTAAGAGAAAAAATCCTATCCTAAAAGTAGTTGTGATTACAGATACTACAGATTCCCTCGGAGCAGATACATTTCTTAAATTAAACAAGCAAGAATCTGTGAAGTATTGGCATAAGCATTATACAAATAAGCTTTTAGGAAACACTTATGGTTGTGTAATGATTAATGTAATTCAACAAGATGTAGCTTCGCAATCTGTGATGTTTTATAAAGGTGAACGTGTTCAGGAACGACATGTACCAACTTCTGAAGGAATAAGTACTGATAAAGAAGCAGTTAGAGATCACTCACTCGTTCTTGGGGCAATGAATCCCTACAGATTTCATATCAAAGAAATAGAAGGAATAAAAGTAGAAACATTCAAGTCTCAACTAAATCTTTTATATGTGCTTAAATCTAATTTTTCAACTACAGGGGTTGTAACTCCATTATATACTAATTACAACACATTAGAATTTACAGAAGTACCAAATCCTTCTAAACATCCAATTCTTTATCAAGCATTCCTAAAAGAAAAAGGACTTGTATCAGAAGGAGTAAATCTCTTACAATCTCCAGCAAAAATACAATTTGAACAATTATTTAACAAAGAAAATGGAAACATTGAGCTTGAATGATGTGCTGTACAACAGTATGTATGAAGAAAGAGAATATGATATAGAAACAGGGATATATTCTTCTATAGCAGCAGATATAGCAGAGAAATTTGTAAAAAAAAATAGCACAAGAATTTGCTTTGTATTGTATGGATGAATTAGGATATGATCAAAGTACAATTATTGATGAACAATTTAAAGCATTTCTAAAACAAAAATATGGGAAAGCTTAGAGATGAAATGGAGAAGATGTTTAGAAACAATTCTCATAATGGAGGAGTATATCCTCATGTAGCAGCAAGTGTTGTAGAAGAACAAGTAGAGAAGTATTCTATTGAATTCTTGAAATGGTATTTATTAGAAGTGGAACAAACAGAAACTTCTTACACAGCTTATCAAAGATTTCAACAATTTCTAAAAGAAAAATACAAATGAGTGAATGGTGGAAAACTGAATTAGATGTTTCTATTTTATTAGGAAAAACTCTAATTAAGATAGAACAGATTGAGAAGGAAGAATTACGATTCTACACTTCCGATGGAGAAATATATAAGATGTATCATCAACAGGATTGCTGTGAAAGTGTTGAAATAGATGATGTAGTAGGAGATTTAGAAGATTTACTTAACACACCTATTCTTCTTGCAGAAATGGTAAGTAGTGATGAAAAAGGAAATGTACCTGCTAAAAATCCTTCTACTTATGATGTAGATACAGATGAAGGAGAATATGGAGATGATAGCTATACATGGACATTCTACAAATTTGCAACAATTAAAGGGTATGTTGATGTAAAATGGTATGGAAGTTCAAATGGGTATTATAGCGAACGTGTGAATTTTGTAAATGAATTAGAAACCGAAGAAGAATACTAATGAATGAAGAATTAAAATCTTTAAATGAACAATTGTGGAGAGTAAAACATATTCTCACAACAATGAGTGTTCAAACACTTTCTCCTTTAAGTTTAGGAGTTAAATTAGGAGAAGCTAATTTGATAATGCAACAACAGCTTACAAAGCTTTCTGAATTAATTGCACAAACACAGAATACAGAAACACTAATCAAATGACAAAAATAGAAAAAATACTTTTATTAGTTCCTATATTAGGACTATTCTTAAAATATCAAAATCCTTCTTATTATGTCACTTCTAAAAAATGGGATGTATATCAATTGTTGGTTACATTTTTGTTTCTATTATGGTGCTTTGTAAAATTCATTGGATATAACATCACATTTTAAATTTCAATTAAATGAAAAAAACACAAAAACTCAAAACTCTTGTATTAGCAGAGCTTGATGGATTAAAACAGTTTATTCCAATAGAAGTAAGAAAAGCTAAATTAGTGTGGGAAAAATATGATCCAAGTGAAGAAGAATTTTGTATTTATGGTCTTCTTGCTTCTAGTTCTTTTGGACAAATAGCAGCTTGGTATAAAAATGGTGTCACTGCTCCTTATAGTTATGTAGTAGAGGAATACGTAAGATGTAGAGCAAAAAAGTTTAACTACAGCAATCTTAGTAAGGATGAACAAATGGAATTAAATATTTGTAGTTTTTCCCCACTGGAGTTTTATGTTTTTAATTTAGAAAAAGAGAATAAAACACATGCTCAAATATTTGCTTATTTGCTTGAAGAAACAACAGAAATTTCTCTGTAATTAATTGAAAATAAGCTTGTAAACAGGGGTAGAATTTTGTATATTTGTAAGGAAAAATTAGTATTTAACTAAACAAAAATAGTATGTTTGAACTAAGCTTTGATGTAAAAAAAGCAACTGTTTTGGAACCAAAGTTCCTGATTGTATACAGTAAGCCTAAGGTCGGGAAAACGAATTTATTAATGAATCTACCAAATTCTCTCCTTGTAGATTTAGAAAATGGTGCAGATTTCTATGATGGGAACAGTTTCAATGTTCCTAAGATTGCAAAGCAAAATAACATGCACCAAATTAAGGTGTTAAATGAGCTTGCAAAAAAAATTGATGAAGCTAATACAGCTAAAGGGGATGCTGTGTATAATTACATTATTATGGATAGTGCAACAGCGTTAGAGGATTTAGCTGCTATTTTAGCTACTGCTAATTATAAAAAAACTATGATAGGGAAAAATTTCACTGGAGCAGATGTTGTAACAGAACTTCCGAATGGTCAGGGTTATAATTTTCTTAGAATGGCCTTTGAGCAATTGTATGAACCTTTTACAAAACTTGCGGGAAAATGTTTCATTCTTGTTGTTCACACTAAGGATAACTTGCTGAATAAGGATGGGAAAGAAACAATGACATCTGATTTGAATCTTACAGGAAAGAGTAAAATGATTACTGCTTCTAAAGCTGATGGAATTGCTCACCTGTATAGAAGTTCAAAAGAGAAACTAACTAACTATCTTTCTTTCAAAGGAAATGAAACAGATGTGAATGTAGGATGTAGACTTCCTTATCTTGCAAATCAGGAATTTAAAATTTCTGAAATGGTAGATGGGAAATTAGTAACACATTGGGAACAGATATTTCCATCAATTAAATAGTGGAACAGAATTTTAAACATTTAAACAAATCAAACATACAACAACAATGAAATTTGACATCACCAAAGCTAAATTTATTCCACAGAGCAATGTTCGTTCAGAGAGTAAGCTAACTCTCGAATCACTTCTAACTTACACACCAAAACCTGCTCCCATTGAGTATGATTTAGTGTTATTAAAGAACGGGAGTTGGAAAATTGCTGATAAGTTTGTAGAAGGACAAGCAGAAAATGAAGGATTTACAGCTTCATTGGTAGAAGGAAGCGTATTCCTCATCAAAGGAAATGAAACTCTTTCACCGGAGCTTACTCCAAAGTTTCTAAACGGAACAGGAACCATTTTTAAATCAGCTTATTTCAGCTTTTTAATTGCTTCTTCTGATTTAAAGAACAACACAGAATTCTTTTTGGAAGAAGGAGAATCAGGAATAGAAAACGTAAAAGCTTATTTGCTTACAACTATTGCTCCTGTAGTGAAAGAAACACCACAAGTTCTCACTGCGGAAAAACTTGCTCAATTAGAGACTCCTGTTCCACAAGTTGAGGTTCCTGCTGTAGAACATACACAACAGGAATTGGATGCTGCAAAAGAATACTACGAAAAAATGAATGAAGAAATTCTTCCAACAGAAAACGTAGTGTTTGAAGAAACTGTAACAGAAACACCTGCTATTCCTCCTGTAGAAGTAGCGGTAGAATCAGAAGATATTTTTTAATTAGCTTTCCTTCCCCATAAATCAAAAGGAAGTATCAGAAATGGTGCTTCCTCTTTTTAACTAAAATTTTAACAAAAACAACACAACAACATGGAATTTCAATTTAACACAGGAGTAGAATCAGAAAAATCAATTGGTAGTGGTTCTAAGAAATTAGCTCTTCCAACAGATCCTTCTAAAGGTGTAATTGGTGTATTAGAATCATGGAAGTTTGAAGAAGCATCAGGGAATAGTAGTGGATATGTTAAGCTAACATTTGATGTTGATGGATCTAAATTGAACAAACGTGTTTACGATCCTACACAAGGAGATAAAGCTACTTCTGAACGTGTAAAACAAACCACAGGAGATTTAACTGATTTAGCTAAAGCATTGGGAGCAGAAGTTCCTCAAAAAACTGTATCTACATGGAAAGATTTTGTAGAAACAACGTTTGAAACTGCTAAGATTGGAGAATCTATTCGTATCAAGGTGGTGTACAAAGACAAGGTTGTGCAAGTGGATTATGAAAAAGCTCAAGGAATTGCAGAAGAAGATTTGAAAGCTAAATTCTCTCCATTTGTTAAAATTGCAAACTTATACTGGTGGAGAAAAGTTTCTGATACATATCCATTCAAAATCAACGAGCAATACGATGTAATTGATTATAACGTGATGGTGAAAGAACCAGTACTTCCAAGTGGTGTTGAAGATTTACCATTTGCAACATCTACACCTGCTATAGTGGAAGACGATATGTTCTAATTAGTATTCTACTTTTTGGTTATTTGCACAAAAAAGGAAGAGGGTTTTACTCTTTTCCTTTTTTCTTTAATTAGCTTTGCCCTTCAATAAATTTCTTTCCATGGAATTCATACTTCAAACAGGAAATGCACAGCAAAGCGTTTCGTTAAAACAACAAATTCTTTCTAAATTCTCACAGGAAGAAATCTTTCAGAAATATTTAGGATTCTATCCAAAGCTGAATGTTCGTTACACCAATCCTTTACGAGAAAACAAAACACCAAATACAGAATTTTTGTATGTAGGAGATGTTTTGTATATGAGAGATTGGGGAAGTGATCAAAAAAACCTGAATTGTTTTTCATTAGTTCAACATTTATACAACTGTTCTTTCTATGAAGCTCTACAACACGTTCAAATTGATTTTGGGAATAATTCTCAACAAACTGTCGGAAATGCTCCCACAATTCAAAGAAACAGCAATTATGCTCATGTGGAAACTCATGTGAATAAATTGCAAACAATCAGAATAAGGAAAAAGGAATTTACAGAGAAAGAATTGGAATTTTGGAATTGTAACGGGAATTTTAATTTTAATACAAAAAAGCTTGAAAGTATGCAAATATATTCTACAGAGTATGTTTGGTACAACAATAATCAATGGAAATCAGCAGAAGGTGTTTTTGCATATCAACTCAAACCACAGATATTTCAAATTTATTCTCCACTTGTAGAAGATAGAAAATTTAGATTCAGAAGTACAAATTTGAAAGATGTGATTGTTGGAGAAGAGGATGAAACATGCAGTGATACACTTCTTGTAACTAAGAGCGTAAAAGATACAAAATGTGCTATGATTCTTGGGGCTAATTCAAGAGGAATGCTGAATGAAGGGGTGATTCCTTCTCCTGTTCAAATGAATTATTTTAAAAAGAAAGGAAAACGTGTTGTTTTTCTTTACGACAATGATGAAAAAGGAATTGAAACAGTGAAGAGAATTTGTGATGTATATAATCAAGAGGAAGTGGGATATATATTTCTTCCGAAACATGTTGGAAAAGATGTGTGGGATTTTACATACAATGAAGGAAAAGAAGCTGCAACACAATGGTTGGACGAAAACAATTTGTTAATATGAAAAAAGGATTTTTGTATTTTTTACTTTTTGAAGGTGGAGAATATTTTAAAATAGGAATCACAGGGAATTTACAGAATAGAATTCGTACATTAAGACCACATTATACGTTGGATTTAGAAAATAGTTTCTATTTGTATTTAGATATGAGTGTTGCTATAGTATTGGAAAGATTGCTTAAAATTAAATTCAAATATTGTGGAGAAATTGGAGTGCATGGATATACAGAAGTGTATGATATTAAATGCTTAGAAGAGTTTTTGAAAATAATTTTCTATTTGTTTGGAAACTTTGATAAAAAAAAGATTCAATATAAGAATAGAGATTCATTTGAAGATAAATTGTTTGATTTAAAAGACAGAGAGTATTCGCAGAAAAAAATTATTGAGCTTTTTAAAAATGATTGGAGTAGAAATACAGTAGTACAAAGAATGAAGAATTTACAAGAAGAAGGATTTGTAGAAATAGAATCTTATTCAGGAAAATCAACTAAATACACTTTATTGTTTAATTAATATGAACTATATAACTAAATACGAAGAATGAGCAGAATTGTAACACTTATGTTGAATGTGCAGCTTATATTAGCTGTAGATGAAGGAGTTGAAATACAGGAAATTGTAAATGAATTAGAATACAATTTCCTTGATACAACAACAAAAGCAGATGTACTTGATCAAACAATATTAGGAATGGAAATTATTGATTCAAAATGAAATTTGAACTATCGGGAAAACAGTTGAAGAAATTCAACACATGGAAAAAGAAACAAAAAGTTCCTCCAATGGTAGCAGCTATTGGAGGAAGTTATAGTTTCACATTTACTCCAACAGGAATCGGAGATTTTGTAGAAGTGAAATGTAATGATAATGGTAAAACTTTAATTTTAACGGAAGAACTATGAAGAATTTGAAAAATAAAGCTTATTGGTTTTTAACATTTTGTTACGTTATCTCAATGATGATGTTATGTTCAGGAATTATGGTATGGAGTACACTTCCTACAAGTAAATTAAATGAAATTATTGGAATTATACTTGTTCCTACATCATTTTCTTTTGCTATGATAACCCCTATTATATTAAAAGGAATGTTTAGTGATACACTTCTTGCAACACAGAAGGAAATTGATGATTTGAGAAGCATTTTGTACCATAAAGAAGTAGAATTACAGCAAAAAGAAGCTAAATTAAATCTTATTGAAACATTTTTAAAATCAGCAGTATCATGAAAACCAATTACTTACTAAATTTGTTAGAATATTGTTATAACGATGAAAGAGATTTTGTGTTAGAATGCTTGGATGAAGAAGATTCAGAAGAGTTTGAAGCAATCAAAGATGTGTACAATATGATAAAATTCATGGAATTAAAAGGATTTGAGAATTTCATCTTCTATACAATTCTTCAATTAATGTTTCAATACAATGTTCCACTTTCACAATTTGAGAGATGAGAGACTTTAGATTAACTGTTTTTGGAGTTTTAATAGGTATGATTGGGGAATATTTGTTCAGAGTACAATTCAATGTATATGCTTTTGTAGTATTGGTTTGTTTAATAGTTGGAGTATTTATAGATTTAAAAAATGAAACAAATACATGGTTTAAAATGAACAAAAAGCAACTGATTGAAGTTCTTGAACCATTTCCTGATGATATGGAGATTTGGATAGATGATAGAGGTAGTTGGGAAGGAGGATTGAGACTTCTCAAAGTGGAATCTGTTCTTGCTTGGAATGCAGGATTGGATGGTGATGAAATTGATGATGAGTGGACTTATATGTGGGATGATGTGGAAATACCTTCTAATGAGAATGGAGAATATACTGTTATAGAAAATGAGGTTGAAAATGTGATGAGTAAAACAATTTTACTGTTGAAAACGGAATGAAAAAATATCTGATTTATAGTTTTGATAATGGAAACATTAGAAAATTCATAAAACAGGAACTCTTTTCAGAAGAGGAATGTTTGATATTGTTGAAATTAAAAATAGCTTCTCTTCCTATATTGAAACAGGAGCAGTTTTTAATTTGTTCTTATCGGGGAAGTGGTACATTAAGAATTGAAACATTTGTAAACGGAACAGAATTATGAAAATCACAGCAAACAAAAAAGCAATTATTGAACAAAACGTAACAGAGCTTTTAAAAGAATGTACAATTAGTGACATTCCTGACATGCAATGGTGTAACATCCCTCTTGCAAAAGTAAAAGTAGTGGAGTATATTGTGCAACTATTAGAAACACAAAAACAAAGAAAATACTAATATTTTAAAATAATGACATTAATTGAAAGGGCTTCTTTACAACTACGTAAAGAACAAATTAAAAAAGAATTAGAATCTCCTTCATTGGGATTCATGGAAACAATTGAGCTAAAAGATGAACTTCTTGCATTAGAAGAGCAATTAGGTGAGTTTCTTAGAGATGCGTTTGAGAAAGATGATTGTGAGAATTGTTCTGGATAGTAGTTCATGAAAAGATATAAAAAAGGAACTATTGTTGCTTACAAGAAAGATGATAAGATATTGAAGAGAATTATACAATTTGTAGAAGGAAAAGGCACTACTAAAAATGGTAACTGAACAAAACAAGTATAGATTTCTCAAGAAATACGTAGAACTTTCTAAAAAGAAAATTCGTTCTTTTTTAGGAAAAGGAAAAATTCCAGAATCCAATGCTTATAAAACAACTGTAGAAAGAATTAATTGTGTTGGATGGGAGTGTATTAAATTTGAACAATTATGAAACTAAAGACATTTTTAGAAGGAATTAAATTAGCTGTTGCTCATATAGAGAATTGGGAAGAATTGGAGGTGATCAGTTCTTCTGATGATGAAGGAAACTTCTATTCAAAAGTGTATTTTGAACCCACTGTTGGATTTTTTGATATACAGGATAAAGAGTTTTATTCAGAAGGAACTGAAAGAGACGGAGAAGAACCAGAAAGCAATTCTATTTGTATCAATTAATTATTGTTTTTCTCTTGTTTGTATGCTAAATTTGTCAACAAAAACAATTTAGCGATATGAAGAAAGAAAAAAAAGCTACAACAGTAAAGAAAAGTAGAGTAGAGAAACCCTATAACAATGGGACAATGAGCAGTAGTGCTTTTTTTGGATGGTTGAGAAGTTCATTGAGGAAACTTTCAAGTAGAGGATGGATTCCTATAACAGAAACAAAAAAAGCTGCAAGAGTACCATACAAAGGAGAAAATAAGAGAAGAAAATATTCTTATGTATGCTCTATTTGTAAAGGAGAATTTGCAGATTCTGAAATTTCCATTCATCACATTCAACCCGTCGGGAGTTTGAAATCCTTTGATGATTTGGGAGAATTTGCAAAGAATCTTTTTTGTGAAGCATCCCTTCTGCAATGTGTCTGTACATCGTGCCACCACTCTATCCATCATCCAAAAGATGAGGAAAATAATAACTAAAAACAACAGAAATTATGATAACGAATAGTGGAAAATATTACCTATACAGACACATTCGATTAGATACTAATCAAGTATTTTATGTTGGATCGGGAACTAAATACAAAAAAAGTTTTACTACTTTTTCTTCAGAATATAAGAGAGCTTTTGATTTTGCAAAAAGAAGAAGTGCGTTTTGGAGAAAAGTAGTTGATAAAGCTGGATATAGAATAGAAATTCTAATGGAATCAGATGATTATGAATTCATTAAAGAGAAAGAAATTGAATTTATTTCATTGTATGGAAGAAAGGATTTAGGGTTGGGAACTTTAGTAAACCTGACCGATGGCGGTGAAGGGACTTTAGGTATAGTGTATTCTGAAGAAAGAAATAGAAAAATATCTCTTGGAAATACTGGTAAAATCAGAACAGAGATAGAAAAAGAAAATATTTCAAAAAGATTGAAAAAGAAAGTAATTCACAAAGAAACAGGAAAAGTATTTGATAGTATAATGGAAGCATCTGCTTCAGTATCTATATCCTGTGCTAATTTGTATCAGCAGTTATGGAACTGTAGTAAGATTTGCGAGTTTAAATATGAAGATGAATGTTTAAATTTTGTTAAAAAAATTAAAGAAGGTAGAGGAAAAAAGGGAAAATCGGTAATTCATATTGAATCTGGACAAGAATTTAGTACAATTACAGAAGCTTGCTTAGTTTTAAAGCTAAATAGAAATCAAGAATACTGTAATTTGAAGACAAACAGTATTAATAAAAAATTTCTATTAAAACCTTCAGTGTAATGAACTTAGAAAAACTACCAAATTTTGAAAGCAGAAAGCAATATCTTACAAGGAAGTACAAAGATATGTACAATCTTGGTAGATTTGATCATCCTCTTTCTATGAGGACTAAATACTACAAAGTAAGAGATAGAATACTTCATCACTACATTGGAAAATCATTTGATGAAGCTTTTTCTCATTTCTGTAAGATTGTTCCAAAACACTATCAACACCTGTTTTTAGAAGTATTTGAATCACCATTTAGTAGATGGAATGATTGGAGCTTAGATGAAAGCAAGAATATTGTACACATAAAACGAGAGAGATATATAACTAATTCAGAATGGAGAGAAACATTAAGACAAAAAGAAGAAAACAATGAACAGAGAAATAATCAAAATTAGTGAGTATGAAGAGGAAGAAAACGCTTACGATTGGGAAAAGTTTGAAGTAATGCAAGAAACTACATTGTATACAGATTTAAGAGAAGGTATTACAAGTGTAGAAATGATTATAAGAAGAATTAAAGATGGAAAATTCTTTAAATTTGAATACACAGCTACTTCAAGCTATTCAAATGAATTAGAACAGGAAGCAGAGGAGGTTTTTAGAAAAACACGTACAATAACAGAAACATACTACGAATGAGCAACATCAAATTCTTAGACGAAGAAGAAATCTTCAAACAATTGAAGTATTTAGGAGAGATTTGTGATACAACAGTGGATTTTGAAAATCCTCACGAAATCTCTTTCTATATAGAAAAACTTACAGCATTGTTTGGAAATGCTTCATTCGTTATGGGTTCTGCTATATTCAATTATCAAACAAAGAAATCTCCTTCCACAGTAGCTTTACGTGATTGGAGTACAGAACTGAATGATAAGTTAAAGAAACGGATGAATGCAATGCAATCAGTTATGAATACAGCAAGAGAAGAGAAAGAAAAATCAAGATTCCAACCAAGCTAATGAATATTGAAACAACAAAATTCTATACAAGAGCACTTGTAGAATCATTTCCTCAATCATTGTACATATTCGGGGAGAATTTTCAGCAATGGGAAGAATCTAAAAATGGTAAAGCACCAATTGGAGGAGGACAAGCTGTAATTCGGGGACTTCCTAATGCTTATGGATTTGTAACGCTACATGCAATAGGGAAGTTTTACGATGATAGTACATTTGATGAAAATAGAAAGCTTATAGATAAGCAAATAGCAGAAATCAAACAATTGATTGAAACTAAGGGATATACAACACTTGTACTACCTTTTTTTGGGTTGGGTACAGGTCGCGCATCGCTATTATACAATGCACCTCTCACTTTCTTCTATATGTGTTATCAATTACAGAAACATTTTGGATTTAACAACATTCAAGCATTTGAATTAAAACAATTCTAACATGGAAAAGTTTTGCAAACTTGTATTTGTATCACAGGATAATCATAACAAGTACTATTCTATGAATTGGGATGGTAAAAGTGATATGGTGAATGTAGAATATGGAAGAATTGATTTAACGTGTCAGAAAACCACATTCCATATTAGTTTGTGGGAAAGTAAGTATCGAGAGAAACTGAAAAAAGGATATGTGGATTGCACAACATTAGTTTCTGTAAATGAAGTGCAGGAATTAAAGCAAATAGGAAACAGTAAAGTAGCAGCTTTAATTGAATTGTTGAAAAGATATAGGGACAATCTTGTACGAAATACATACAGCGTTAAAGCTACAAGCATCACTCCTCAACAAATCCAAAAAGCACAAGAGATTCTTTCTGATATTGCTGTCTCCTCTTCTCTTAGTGAAGTGGAAGTAAATAAGAAGCTGATTGCTTTATACACCACTATTCCTCGGAATATGAACAAAGTGCAACATCATCTTCTTCCTTCCATTGATTTGAATAGAACGCTTCAATCTGAACAGGACAATATTGATGCTGTTAAAAGCAGTGTTTCCGTTAATACAGCAAGCACAGAATTGAAAACTGATACAACGTTGTTAGATGTTCTTGGTATCACTATAGAAGAATGTACAGATACAACAGAACTTAATTATTTGTTGAAGCAGAATTTTGGAAGAAAAGTAGAAGCTATTTATTGTTTAAATAAAGCTTCTGAAAACGAGACATTCGATAATTGGATGCAGAAACAGAAGAATAAGGAAACAAGGGTACTTATCCACGGAACCCGGTGTTCAAGCGTGCTTGGGATTTTTCAGTATGGGTTGAAAATACGTCCATCAGGTAATTTCCAGTTTAGCGGAAAGGTGTACGGTGATTCTAATTATTTCAGTATGCTATTTTCTAAAAGCTTGGGATATTGTGGACATGATAACGATAAAATGATCCTTGTATATGAAGTTCACACAGGAAATCCCTACACCTATAAAGGATGGAGAAGAAAAGAAAAAGATGATTTTGACCTCAACTATCAAGAACTTCAAAAAAGAGGATATGATAGCTTATTTGTAGAAGCAGGAGATGGGTTATTACATTCAGAAATTTGCGCTTATAATGAGGAACAGTGTAGAATTAAATATTTAATCCATATTAAGTAACCAAAACAAAACAAAAACATGAACAACAACAATGAAATCTTACACGTAGCTTTAGAGCTATGCAAAGTAACAAACAATGTAACAACATTGGAAATCAAACAGGAATTGATTCAACGATTCCCTAAAACATTTTGGAAACAACAGGATATTTCTGATGCAATGATTGAATTTGCACAGGAAGGAAAGTTTACGTATATAGATAATGGTACATTCCGTATATATTCCAGTGTATTTATTGGGAATATGAATACAATTGTTGCTAAAGCTGTAAAGAATGTGAAGAAAGCAAATGTTGTAGCTCCTACAATTGTTCTTTGCTCACGTACAGAACTTGCTAAACATGTAGAAGAAAATAAAGGACATTTCATTACTATTGTACATAAGAAGAAAACAACAGGAGAATCCAATTTGATGAATGTACAGGTGTATGGAGATAAAACAGAGTTAGGAGCTTTCCGTTGTAAAGAGAAAGGACAAGTGAAGCAATTCTATCCAACAGATTTATTGGAAGTGCGTGTTAAAAACTTCATTTACAAACTGAAATGATCAGATTTGTAAAACCACCACAAGAAATAATTAAAGTAGGAGATAAACCATTTCTAAATTTTCCTGTAAATATAGTGAGAGTAGAGTACTTAATGAAAAGTGCTTTACATGCTGACTATAATCCTACTTCAAGTTTTATACTTCCTACAATAGAATTTGGTGGAATTTCCTGCAAATGGTATTTTAAATCAGAACAAGAAAGAGATGAGGAATTTGATTCAATTTTAAAACGTTTTAGCTTATGAAAAAGATTGTAATTGAAATTATTGGCGGTACAGCGTGTCCTTCTCTAATAGAGGATGGAATCATCCTTGTGTTAAGGGATCTTGACATGAATGTACAGGAAACTTATCTTGCAGAGAATGATGAACTGATTGTATCAACACAACAATTAGATGATGATGGAAATGTAATTGAATCAACAGAAAATGGAGAGTAAAACAACAACCACAGAACATTACGAATTGGAATTTGGATATTGTAGTAAAGAGGGAGATAAAACTCCATCTTTTTACAGAGATATTTCTATAACACCATTTCCAGAGAAAGAAAAACTTCAAGCTTATTTAGAAGAGAAATTCCCAATGGTGAATATTGTGGAATTAGGGAAAATGAGTAAAGTGAATGTAACAACTGTTGTAACAGAAATTGAATATTAACAACATCTAAATGAAAGACTGTGAACAATTAGTGGAACTTCTTAAATTGAAAGGATTTGAGAAGGAAGGAATATTATTGTACAAACGAGCAAATACAGAAATAACAGTGTTCCAAGACGGAGCACTGTTTGTTCGTATTTCCCACATTCGTACAAAAGAATGGAAAAAAGAAGAAGTGAATGAATTGTATGATTTTGTGAGCAGTAAAATTTACATAGAAAACTTCTTATAACATGTTAAAGCTACATTTCAAAGTAAGTGTGTGGAGAGAGCTTTCATTTATAGAAGGAACTCCTTTGCAAGATATTGTAGATGCTATTCAAAAAACAGTGTATGATGCTTATGATATAGAAAGTTTTATTGGAGAAACAGATGTGCTTGAAAGTGAAGAGCTGTTGTTTCCAGAGGATAACGATAATCAACCAACAATTGAGATTTTTAGTGAAAATACATTAGTGTGGAGCAATTGGGAAACTGAAACAATTATTTGATATGAAGCTATCATATTTAGCACTTCCTAACGGTAAGAAGCTGATTCCTTACCATCGTCACGATTACAAATGTGAAGAAATTGATGGTGTGTATTATTTCATTGATGGAGAAGCTTCAAGCTATATTCGTACTTCCCACCCTAATTTAGTGAAATCCACTTCTGTAAATTTCCTTCTTCCTACAATAAGAGAAGAATTCACGTGGACAGCTTTGTATGACAAGGATTTAAACAGATTGAATGCTCCTGTTACAAGATTGCTTAAAGATTTAGATGAAGAACACATAGAAGCAATTATTGTACATTTGAAAGATAGAATTGAGAAAGTGAAAGGAATGGAAGGAATGAGTGATGCACTTCACAGTATGAAACAAACAATTGAGTTTATGAGAAGTGAAATCCGTTACAGAAAAAAACAAATCAAAACAACATGAGTATTATTCATAAATCAGCATATACAGTAGATAAGCAATTCTTGCTTGATGTTCCTCTTCCTGAAGAAAGCAAAACATATAAACCAATTCCTTACAAGACAATTCTTGATACAATGGAAGATGTTTTGGAAAAAGCACAAATTCCTGTAAAGGAACGTAAATATTTAGCTGCAAAGAAAGGAATGCAAGCTACAATTCACTATACATTGAATATTTTTGATGATGTAGAACAAGCTATTCAAATTGTGATACAAAACAGTTACGATAAGAGTTTGAGTTTTAAGATAGCAAGTGGTAGCGTCCTCGCTATATGCAGCAACGGAATGGTAGCAAGTAATGGAGACGCTTTTAAGAAGAAACATGTAGGAGAAATTCAAACATTGACACCACAGAAAATCTACGAATTCATCTATAACACAGCTTCAAATTTCAGTTCGTATATAGCATACCGTGATTTATTGAAAACAATAATCCTACCAAAAGAAAAACTGTATAAATTAGTAGGAAAGTTGTATTTAGAAGAAGAAATTCTCAATACGGATCAATTCAATATTTTACGAAGAGAAATTAAAACTCCTTCTTACAATTATGGAACAAATGGAAACACTGTTTGGGATTTCTACAATCATGTTACAGCTTCACTACGTACTTCCCATCCATCTAATTGGATTAACAATCACATAGCATTTGACGAATTTATTAACAAAGAATTAAACTTGAACTAACAAAAAGAGCTTCTGAGAAATTGGAAGCTCTTTAAAACAAATTCAATATGAAACTTCCTTTTAGAACAAAAGATTCTTACAAGCAAAGAAGAATCAAGTTTTTAAATGATATGGTGAAATTCTACAGTGAAGATATTTCACGCAGATCAAAATCAGAAGATGGTGTTTGGTGTCGCTATTTAGCGTACAATGGAAACAAATGTGCTATAGGAAGATGGATTCCAAAAGAAAAATATGTTTCTTCAATAGAACGAAGTGGAGTACATGATTTCATACTCAATTTGCTTCCTAAAGAAATAGCTCATTTGGATAAATATTTTTTACAAGATGTTCAGTTTCTTCATGATGGTAATCACAATTGGTCAAATGAAGGATTAAGCGAACAGGGAAAAAGTGAAATAGATGTTATCAAACGTAAAATCAAAGCAAACGTTTACATTAATGGAAAATAACGCTTTAGTAGCAATTCTTAAAAGGAATCAATTTAGAAAAGTTTCTAATACATTTTGGAAAAGAAGTGATGGATTTAGATTTGATGTTAAAGATGATTACTCCCTTACCTATGACGTAGATAAGTTTGGATTTTTACATCAAATACTTATTGTTTGGTTGAAATATGAAGAGTGTGTAGAACAGTTAGAAACAGCAATTAAAATGATTGAAATACAATATGAAACTAACACTCACGTATAAAGATTTTAGGAAAGCAAATATGTTCCAGAATCATCCTCTTCGTATTAAAATATATGAAGAACTAAATATGCTCCCTACATTGTTAGGGAGCTATTTGTTTTTAGAAAAAAGAGTGTATTGCATCCCTAATATTCCTTTTGCTGAATTGATACAAAAAGCAAAGAATAAGAAAAAAGTAGGAGTGGTGAATGTAGTGTTGGAAGAATGGGATATGAATACAACACACATTGTAAGAAACCAAATAGATTGGTATATTTACGGAGTGTTTAAGACTAAAGAAAAAGCTTTAGAATGGATTGCAGAAAATGAAATTGGTGAATCAGAAATCATTGAAAAAACCCTTCAATAAAATGTATCCTAAGAAAATAAAACTAACACTAACAAGAAGGGATTTTAAAGGGAAAGACTATAAAGAACCTTTTGATTGTCCTATTGCAACAGGATTGAAAAGAAAGTTTCCAAAAGCAGAAGAGGTGGGAGTAGCGATTCATTCTTGTAGTATTGAGCACACGCATTACAATGAAGTTACAGATTTTGCTAAATATGATGCAATACAACCATTGATTGATTTAGCAAATAAGAATAAGAAAGTAGGAAAACTAAAATTGATTTTTGAGAGAATATGAATCTTCTTAGTGTACAAAATCGTAAATTTGAAAAAGCAGAAAAATTTGGATGGTTACAAGTTGGACTTTCTTTGAGTCCCCATACAATTGCAAATCCTAAGATTAGTACGTGCAGCTTTTCCTCCCCCTCCTGTGAATCATCGTGTTTATTTCATTCAGGAATGGGATCAACAATTAATGCTCAAAAATCTCGAATTGCTAAAACACTTCGCTTTTTAGAGGATAGAGTTGGATTTGCTAAACAAGTGAATCTTGAACTTCAATGGTATAAACTAAAAGCAAAGAGTGAGAATAAGAAGCTACTCTGTAGACTTAATGTTTTTAGTGATATTCGATGGGATAAGCTAAAAATAGAAAACGGTAAGAATATTTTTGAATTGAACAAAATGGTAACATTTGTTGATTATACAAAGCATCCTACATTAGTAAGTGAACACAAAAACTATCATCTTATATATTCAGCAGATCGCTACAACAACACAGATGAGCAGCTTATTGAAAGATTAAGAAATGGGGGAAATGTTGCGATGGTGTTTTTAAATCAAATTCCCAAAACATGGAATGGATTTCCAGTGGTAGTAGGAGATGAAAGTGATAGTGTGTGGATTGGGAAAAAGGGGGTTGTGAGTGCATTGTTGTATAAAAATGCAATTCGTAAAGGAATTTCTAACAAAGATTTAATCAAAAACAACACATTAATTTATGAACCACTTTGAAAAACAAATAGTAAACACTGATGTTTGGGAAAAAGAAACAAACGTATTAGCTTTAAAAGATATACCAAAAGAATATTTAGAAGAAGGATACTATTTGTACACAACTACCTACGATGGAGATGTCACAATGTTTATTGAACACCAAAGATTAGAAACAGATGAGGAGTATAAAATAAGGATTGATAAGCATAAAAAATCTGTTGAAAATTCTAATAAAATCATTAGTAAAATGGAATATCAAAACTATTTAAAACTCAAAGCTAAATTTGAAGGAAATGACGGATCAAATTAAAGAAAAGCAAATTGTTTCTTTTTCTAAAAAGGAATTAGAAAAAGAAGAATGGAAAGATATTTTAGGATATGAAGGAATATATCAAGTGTCTAATTTAGGAAGAATTAGATCTTTGGATAGATATGTTGCTCACTCAAGATGCGGAGCTTTATACATAAAAGGAAAGTTTTTAAATCCCACTTACGCTAAACGAGTAGGTTATTCTACAGCATTTATAAATGAATTTGGGATAAAAAAATCAAGTTGTATTCATCGAGTAGTTGCTGAAACTTTTATTAAAAACCCTAATAATTTTGAATTTGTAAAACATATAGATGGAAATAAGAGAAATAATAGAGTTACTAACTTAGAATGGTTTAGTATGATAGAATCTATAGTTGAAACCTATAAAAAAGTAAAAAAGACAAGTGAGTTTAACGGAATACATTTCGACAAACAAAAAAATAAATACATAGTTGTAATAAAACGCAAATGGATAGGGCAATTTAAAACAGAAGAAGAAGCAATTAATAAAAGAAATCAATACATTAAAGAAAATGATGTTGATTTTTACTACAAAACTAAAATTATTTAATGTTTTATTAATATGGGAGCAATAAAAAATCTTATTTTAGAAGAAGCTGATAAACAGGAACTTCCACAATATAAATGGAACAAAGAGGATGATTTCATTTCCTTAGAAACAGCTATTCTTTGTAAACAGAAAGGAATTATCATCCCTTATACAAATTACGCATATTCTTCTAATGGTGACACTCTGTTTCGTATTTGGGAGAAACGAGAAAAATCAGAAAGAGATTGGAAAAATAAAATACCTGCTTATAAGCTTCATGTATTGCAAAAATGGTTGCGTGAAGTGCATAAAATAGAAATTGCTGTGCAATGGTTTGATAAAGGATATATCAAAGCTGTAAAGAAACATCCATTCAAAAACAATACATATAGGATGGAAACTTGGAATAGTTATGAAAATGCTTTAGAAGCTGCACTTGTTGAAGGTTTAAATTTAATACCAGATGAAGGATAGAGAAACAGTGAAGCATGAAAGCTTTGGTCAAATTTCTTTTACACGAACGCAGGGAAGAGGACAAACTTTTTATGGAAGTGAATTACCGCAGGATCACTATGTATCAATGGAAATTCATCAATCTGAATTAAGTAGAGATTTAACAAATGAATGGTATCATTCGTATGGGGTTCCTCTAATTCGTATCAGAATGTCAAGTGGACAATTTGCAGAACTTATTACCTCTATGAATATGGGAAGCGGAATTCCCTGTACAATTGAGAGATTGATGGGAAAGAAAGTAGAAGAGTTTCCTGAGATTGAAAGCAGAAAAGAATTGATTCATAGAAAGTTTGAAGATAGGATGAGACAATTTGCTAACACTATTCGAGAGAATAAGCAAAAAGCAAAAGAAATTGTGAAGAAAAAAACACTTTCTAAACAGGATGTGTGGGATTTATCACTTCAGTTAGATTTTCTTACACAGGAAATTGAACAGAATATTCCGTTCTTTGCTGAATGCTTTCAAGAAACTATGGACAAAGTGGTATTAGAAGCAAAAAAAGAAGTGGAAAATGCTATTCAACACAAAATCAATGTATTGGGACTTAGTGAATTACAAAACCAAAACAAATTACTAAGTGAAGGAATTAACGAATAAGTTCTATATTGTTAAAGGAGAACTGATAGCTAATATATGGAGAATCCCAACAGATGATGTAAAACGATGTGTTGAACAGGAAAAGAATTTGTATATTTTTGATCCTCATCAAGCATTTGCTTCAACTACATATAGTTTGTTTGAACTTGATAGGTACAAAGAAATTGATTCAGTGGAATTTCCTGTCTGTTATTTGGAATACCTTCCAGAAACAGATTTTGTACTTCCACAAACCCTTCAAATGTTGCTTACACGCTTCCACCATAATTGGGTAAACCTCTTATTCAATTATTTAACTTCAAGCGATTTTGAGCAGTTTATGAAGGAAATACCGATAGATGCTGTTCCTGATTATATTTCGAGATGGAATATGTTTCTGTGTAACCCTTATAGATTAAAAGGAGTGATACTTTCTCGTTACAGTTATCCTGCTCCTTTCAATAATGGGTTAGCATTTTCTACATTTGAGAAAACAAAACCAAAAACATTCTTAGCTATTGAGAATTGTTTGAAGAAAAATAAACCTTTCTCTTGGTACATGAATCAAGATTTAGTATATTTGCAATCATCAATACTTCTGTGGAACTATGAGTTTGCACATGGAATTTCTCCTAACGAGAAATTCTTCCGAGCTATATTTGATGTACTCAAACAACGCTCTCTTCATTGGTTAATATTAGGAAGTGATTTGTTTGAACTTCGTGAAGAGCTTGAAGATGCAATGGTTGAATATCACCCTTTGGAAAAATTGAAGCAAAAAGAAGAGTATGATACAGAAGCTTTCAGTATATTTGAACAGCGTACAGGAGTTCAATTCTAAATTTTGCAAAATAGTGATGTAATTTTTCATTTTCTTTCAAAATAGTTGACAATAGTTAAGAATAGTTGTATATTTGTTTCATGAAAAACAAACAAATACAAAGCTACGTTTCTTTTGATGTATATACTCAATTGAAACAAGTTGCAGAAGAGCAAGGATTGCTTGTTGCAACGCTCATTAGACAACTAATTCTTAACTATTTAAAACAACAAAAATCATGATAGTAGATGATGGGAAATACTATTTGTATAGACACGTAAGGTTAGATACTAATCAACCTTTTTATATAGGAATTGGAACTAAACCTAAAGCTTATCAAAATTATAATCCAGAGTATAATAGAGCTTTTTCTCATACAAGAAGTGGTTTTTGGAAAAAGATTGCAAACAAAACTCCGTACAAAGTTGAAATTCTTTTAGAATCAGATGATAGAAAGTTTTTAGAAGATAAAGAAATTGAGTTTATTGCTTTGTATGGAAGAAGAAATCTTAAATTAGGGACTTTGGTAAACTTATCTAATGGAGGAGAAGGTTTACACGGGTATGTACCATCTTTAGAAACAAGAAGAAAAGCATCTGAAGCTAAAAAAGGTGTACCAAAAAGTGAAAAAACTAAACAAAAACTTAGAGAAGCAAATTTAGGTAAAAAACTTTCAATTGAAACAATAAATAAAATTAGAGTTTCTCGCAATCTTAAACCAAAGTATGTATTTACTTGGGATTTATATGATTTGGAAAATAATCTTATATTTGAAAATAAAACAGATGAGTTTTTATCTGCTTTTTTAAATTTAAAACAAAAGTGTATATCTGCAAGATATCTAAATAAGTCTGTGATTGCAAACAAATACGGAGTGGTTTTACATGGATCCCCTTTTAACAAAGAAGATTATTTGCCTAAATATTCAAAACAAGAGAAACTCTATAAAAAATGTTTAGTTTATAATGATAATTTTCAAATGGAGTTTAAAAGTATGAAAGAAGTAAGCGATTATTTTAATACAAGTTATTCTTCTGTTAAACAATGTATTAGAAAAGATTATTGGTATTTAAAGATATATAAAATTAAACTGATTTAACATACAATTTTAACATCATGAACTTTTTCAAAAAACTATTTGAACAGGAACCAACAATTGTTCCTCAAACTATTTCATTATCTACAGATGTAGTTGTAATGGAACATCCTTCTTCTGTTGAAGAAAGCAACAAACTTGTACAGGAAATACATGATAAAGTAGATTGGTTTGCGATGTACACAAAGGAAATTCCTAATACATTGCTTGATGAACGATTGGAGAAAATTCAATCTATCAAATCAGAAACATTAAGCTATTTGGAACGTAGAGAAAGAATTGGATTTGCTTTAAATGAAAAACAAATTCAGGAAAAACAACAGAAGTTAACAGAAATAAAAGGAATTGATTTAGAAATCAAAGAGATTGAGAAGGAAAAGAATGAAAGGAAAATGTTAAATGATTTACGTGTGAAATATCCTCAACGTAAATTTGTTCATGCTAAAGATATGAAGGATTTATGTGAAAAGTATTCTCTTAGTTTAGGGTATACAACTCATTATACAGGAGATTTACCGGAGAAAAATCTTCTGGAGATAGAAAAATACGTTAAACCCAAAGAAGCACTTCATATTGTGAAAACATATAAAAGTGAAGTTGTATACGTTCCTTATACAGGTACTGGTTTAGGTAGAGGGCAGCATTACGAAAGAAAAATTGAACAATTCGTAATTACAGAAATAGTAGAAAAGAAAATGGATGGAGTTGAAATGTATTTGTTGAACAGGACTTCTGATATAGAAGTAAATACATTTATCATTGCTTGTCCTGCAAAAGATTTAACACAAAAGATAGGAGAATCAAAAGTGATATCAATGACTCCAAAAGATCCAATTGTAATGTTTCCTGTTGGTAATGAAAACGTTATGGAAATTGTAACGCGTTGGGGGTTAGAAGCATCAGATCCAGTTCTTTTAAATCCAAACAACAACTAACATGATTACTTATTTTATCTACGGTACTTTGTTTGTCACTTTTTTGTGTATTTTAATTATGATAATTCAATATGCAACAGACAAACAATATAAAACTCAACTAAATGAATTTTTTAAAGAGTATCCTTACTCACAACCATTTGTACTGTTTTTGTTTCTAATTCCTTTTCTGAATTTGTATATATTGTGGTTGGAGTCTTGTGTAATGTATGAATTTATAAAAGAAGGAAAATGAGCATATTTGGAATAATTCTCCAACTTTATATTTACAGTGTTGTGATAAGTGCGTTAGGTATGTTAGCTAATAGAATGAAGTTGTATTATCAATGCTTCATTCCTGTTGCAAACACTGTATTAGCTGTTGCTTTTGTAGTGGAAATTGTGTACGAAACTTTTAAATCAAACAAAAATGGAAATCAAAATTGAAGGGAAAACCCCGTATTGGGTGTCTTTTTCCTATTACACAAATGAAAGGAATGGAAGAGTAACCACCTGTTTTGTTTCTCAGGAACGGGAAGAAATTGCTAAAGGAAGTGTAACCTGCTCTAAATCAGACCGATTCACAAAGGAAAGTGGGAGAAAAAAATCACTGACAAAATGTTTAGATATTCTTCAACTAACAAGAGAAGAAAGAACAGAATTTTGGAATCAATATCACAACAGAGTCCCTGCTTCAAATTCAATAAATATGGATATTGAACAGCTTTTGGATTTATTAAATACATTTTACTTTAAAGGTGTTGAAGCAAAGGATTTATTGGATGATGAATATGAAATTGCTACTTACTATATTGAAGCTTTAAAAGAAATTGGAATTGAATTTGAACCAATTAATGATTAATATGAAAGCAACAGAATTTTGCAAGGTTTTCTTACCAATTTTAAAGAATAAGGTGAAAACAAAGGAATACAGCGAAAAATCTTACTCCCGCAGATATGGGAATATCTCAGCACATAAAGATGAATTTAATCCTGAAGTGTTTAATTACATTGCTATAGATGATGATATATTTCACATTGCATATCCTTATGAAGTGGAACTTACTAAAGAAGGGAAAAATGGAATGTATGGAATAATCAAAGGAAGTTGGTTAAAAGCAGTTGATTTGGAGTATTTGAAACCATTTATGGACTTTCAAGAATTGGAAACTGTTGTACAAAAATCAGAATCGGAATATGTGTGGGAAAATACTATAGATCCCTATACTAAAGCTTCTGCGGCTGCTTTGCTTAATCAAGCGCTTCCTGTTACTTCTCTTCCTATTAATGAATTTCAAGCAATTTATAAACACCGTCCTGTACAAGATGCTTCTGTTGTTTCTAATGAAATTCAGCAATTCTTTACAGCTTTAACAGATAAGTTTGCAGCTAAATCAAAAGAATATGCTACAGATAGTTGGGATAGTAATTTTGTAAAAGGAGCAAGGGTGTTAGGGACATCAAAAGAACAAGCTCTTTTAGGATATGCTACAAAACATCTTGTTTCTATTATGGACATTGTTGAAGGAAAATCAGCAACTAAAGAAGCTATTGATGAGAAGTTTGGAGACACATTTATTTATTTTGCACTTCTTCGGGTAATGTTATTGGAAAGAATAAAATGAAAACTTACAAAGAAGCATTCATATTCATGCTCATTTCACTCCTCCTTGTTGGAGGAGTGATATGGGTAGGAATTGGAGAAGATAAGAGATTGGAACAGGAATTGAATTGTCAATACGACAAAGGATGGAATGAAGGAAAACAATTTGTGTTAGATAGTTTAAACCATTTAAAATGAAACCAGAGGTTCACGCAACGCTTGATCAAAAAAAGTATGGTGGAAAAATAAGTGACACGCTTATGATTCATCAATATATGGACAGTAGTAAACAAGCATACCCTACAAATCTACATAGAATAGTGTTTCATCATTCCTTTGGTACTTTTGTCACAGAACAAATGTTTGGAATTGATTATGAAGCAGCAGAAGAATTAAGAGCTAAATACAATCTTCCACAGGAATTCATAGAAGAATTAGTAGCTTTTAAAGATAGCTGTACTGTGAATGGAAAATCCAGAATCAATTCAGATGGAAAAAGATTTTCTGTTCGAGATATTGCTGAACATCACATTTTTAGTGATTTTAGAAACAGATTTATTCCAACACTTCAAGACTATATTGAAGATTGTAACTTACCAACGTGGGTAAATAATGGTCTTGATGTTCCACATAGATTAAAAAGAAAAGAACTAGAAACAAAACTAACACTTGATTAAAATGAAATACATTGTAGCAGAAAGAGGAAGTGAATACAATGATGAATACTATTCTTTAAATGAGAATGGATATACAATTGTTTCTAAACTGTATGACAGTAGAAAAGAAGCAATAAAAATTGGAATGAAAGAAGCTATTCTTAATTTGTTTAGAGATAAGAATAAAACTTTACATAGTGAGTATTTTGATTTTAAAATGTTTGGGGAGGGGTGGAGTTTGGGAGATTTAGAAGAACATTTTAGAGAAAAAGGATATGAGTTTGATGAATCTGATTACGAAATGTTTCTTCCTCCTAATTTAAATGAAGAAGAAATTCTTGAAGCGTTTGATAAATTTGATGTACAACTTTTTGAAATCATAGAAATAGAAGAATAATGGAAAAATTTAGAGAGTTACTCAAGGAATACAATGAGAAAAAGAAAATGCTATTTGCAGAATTTTCTCGTACATTTACAACAACAGTTGCAGAAATGTTTATTGAGGGAGTAGATACAATATCTTTCCCAATGTATACAATGTACTTCAATGATGGAGAGGAATGCACATTTTATGTGTATTTTGATAATGTAGAAATCAATGGAGAAAGCATGTATGATAAGGATTTCCAACAGGAAGAAGATGATATGATAAGTAAAATTGGAAAAATTGTAGAAGAGATTCCTGAAAAGTTTTTTAAAGATGTATTTGGAGATCACATTCTTCTCACTATTTACAAAGATGGAGACTTCTCTACAAGACACTACTCACATGACTAAAAAACAAATACGAATAGTTTTAGCATGTACAATTCTACTTCCTGTTTGGGTATCTATAGGAATAGTTTTTGCTATATTTCCGGGAATAATTGCGTTTTTTATGGGAATTGGTGTAATGCTATTTAATAGCATTCTTTGGATTGGTGCTGAAAATAGAGAAGAATGTTGGGAAAAGATTAAAACAGGAATAGTAATGATTTTTGGAATCATACTTATTCCTGTAAGAATAGCTTGAAAATACGTTGAAGAAAGTAAAATTGAAATTTAAAATGAATACACTATACAAACTAAAACACAAAGCAACAGGATTGTTTGTTTCTCCATCTAAGAATGGTGTGTTTTCATTGGGGATAAAAGGACATTCTTTCTTTGAAGATCCTACAAAAACATTTAATTCTATTTCCACACCATATAGTGAAATTGCTATTAGTGAATTTGAACTTGTGACAATTTCAATAAAATCGCAAAAAGAAAGAAGAGCAAATAAGAAAATAGAAGAATATGTTTCAAAATACAAAAATACAAATTTGTATGATGAAGTTTTAAAAGCTGTGGAATTTGGGTATAACGTAAACACTCTTTATAAATGAAAATACAAATAAAAGATTGGATTGAAGAAAATTCTTTTCTCATAGATGATGATTTTGAGCAGCAATATCTCTCTAAAGAAAGGGTGTTAGAAATGATGAAAGAATTGAGGGTGAGTACAATAAAAGAATGTGAAAACGCTATTGATTGGCACGATCAAGAAGTTAAACCAATTGATGAAAATACAATAGAAATTTAAACTAAAAAAGAAAAATATGAGTGTTGAATTATTATCGGTTTTTGGAAATGATTTAATGATTGCTAATTGCGCAAGAGTGAGTTATGCAAAAGAATCTTCTAACTATACAGAAGAACAAAATTCTAAACTTATTAAATATCTTGTAGATCATAAACATACTTCTGTATTTAGACATCCACAATTACAATTTAGAATTACATGTCCGATTTACGTGAGTCGTCAATTAGAAAAACACCAAGTGGGAATGAGCTTGAATAGTATTAGTGGAAGATATGTGGATTTTTCTGATACTTATACAACAATAAAAGAATGGAGAAAACAATCTAAATCTTCTAAACAAGGTAGCGAAGGTGTTATAGAAGATCAAGATACTTGTAAAGCTTTAGAACAAACAATAATTACTTTATGTAAAGAAATATACGATAAGTATATAGACATGGGTGTTTCAAAAGAGCAAGCTCGTACAATTCTTCCTTTAAATCTTAATACAACCTTTATATGGACAGGAAGTTTACTATCTTTTATACATCTATTTAATTTAAGATTAAAACCTGATGCTCAACAAGAAACAAGAGAGGTGGTACAAGAAATGTTAAATTGTATTAAAAACATTCCTGAAAATCCATTCAAATATTCTTTTAAAGCGTTTTTTCCAGAAGGAGTATAGAACAATATGTCAAAAGAACAGAAACAAGAAAAAGGAATTGCTCTTTCCTTAATAGCTTATTTGCTATTGGAACAAGCAGGAAGTGTTTTAAAAGAAGATGGTAAATACTACAAAGGAAAAACTAAAATGCTTCTCAACAATCTTCTCCAAGATAGTAGTGGAATATTCTTAAACATCAAAAACCTTCGTAGATTGATTCTTTCTAAAGAAACAATACAAAAGGTGGAAAAACAACTCAATCAAGAGATTGAACAGGAAGTGATGGAAGAGGAATTAGATACTTCTAAAAAAATATTTGTGAATTTAGCTTCTTTGTATATTATGAAAGGAGTTGATAAACTGTATGATTTAGAACGCATCACTACTAATTTGTTACACGGAAAAAAAGTATATACAGAAGGAGAAGTGATAGACATTCTTCAAAACACAATGCTTCAAGTAAATCCTATGGTAACATATAAAGAAGAATTTTATCAAAAACTACTGGAAGTATGAGCTATATAAATATTCACCAATCAGCAGGAAAAAGAAGCAGATTTTACAAAACAGTAGCATCTAATGCTAAATTTTTTCAGAAAGCAGAATATTTAATTGTAAACTCATGTGAAGATTATATTGAGTTTAAAATTCCTTCTGTTGATTATAATGGAAAACAGCTTAAAGTATCTAAAATTCATTCAGGATGGACTCAAATAAGTGTTCCCGGAGATTTACCAATGGGTACACATTTTGAATTTGACGAAGAAGAAAGTAACGAGGACAGAGTAGTAGTGTATTTTAAACAAAATCAAGAATGAAACAAATCACAGAACAGATTTATCAATGGTTACAGATTGCAGGATTGAAATTTGGAGATGTAACTAAAATTCCTCTTGCAATTTCTTTAGTACAGGAAGAATTTGATGAAATGAAAGAAGCTCTGGAAAAGAATGATAGAGATGAACTTCTCGATTCAATAGCGGATCTGGAATTCGTAATTCACAATATTGCTTGGTTCTATGGTTTAACAGTAGAAGAAATAGAAAAGAAATACAATCAAGTAGTAGCATCTAACTATTCTAAATTCTGTCAAACAAGAGAAGAAGCTCAACAAGCTGTTATTGCTTATGCTACAGGACTTCATCCATCAAAACCAAACGAAAACATTGCTACACATGTTGTTGAAACAGGAAACGCAGAGTATCCATTTGTTGTTAAAAACTTGGAAAGTGGAAAATTGTTAAAAGGACTTGCGTACAAAGACCCTAATCAATTTTAACAAATAGTTTGGAAATGTAAAAGATTTTTTTGATATTTGTATTAAGGTGAGAAATAAGATGGAATCTCAGCAATGTGGAGGGGAGAAACACCCCTCACAACCTTTTTAAAAATATATTTAAACAAAAACTTGACTTTTGCTTATCAATGTTGTATCTTTACGGTGCTACAATTCAGATAAGTAAATCAACATTAGAATTCTTCAAATAGAATACATATTAGGTTCCTCTCTGGGTTGTAGCAAACTTCAAGAGAAAAGCAGGAACCAAAGTTCAATAGAAACTACTGCTTCATTTTGAGGTAGTAGTTTTTCATTGAATGGAATATGGAAAAGATTCAAATAAGTGTAGGATTTATTGAAGAGCTATTTGAAACACCAAATAGTTTGCTGTATTTCCGTAGCTATTTGCTTCTGTTGGGTTTAACTGCTTATCATGGAGGAAATCTTCCTTCGTTAGAAGTATGTTCTACTGCATTAGGAAAATCAAAGAGAACGACCAATATTCATTTAAAAACACTTCTTCGCTTTGGGTGGATTAGAGAGAATGTTGAGAAAGATGGAAAATATACAATCGTTGGAAGTAAACTTCTCCCTCGAAAATACAAAGCTAAATTCTACTCCACTTTAGATGTTAATTCTTTCTCTACCACTACACAACAACACTTTAATGCTTTGTTAGCAGAAATATTGTTTGATAAAGTGCAGAGAGGAAAAATCAAGAGAAAGCAGTTTGAATCTAAGAAGGAGAAAGAAGAAAGAGAATTCAAGGGAGTGATTAACAGATTTTACGTAGATGTGGAAAATCGCATCTATTTAACAAAATCTAAACTCACAAAAACAAACAAGCTGAAATTCACACACATCAAATATGTAAATGTTGATGGAATCCTTGAAGCAAAAATCAGAGTGAGATATTTTGATTTCAAAACAGGAAGTGCTGATTGCTTGTATTTTGTGTTTGATGAGCAACTGAAAAAAGATATAGTAGAGAATTTTAAATTAAAAGTACTGGAACTGTCAGAAGTAAATGCTGTAGAAGATTCCATTCCCCACACTTGCAGGGAAGAGGAAAAATTGAAGCATCAAATGAGTTACACGTACAGAAGTAAGATTGCAAAAAGAACCCCAATTACAATTAAGAACTACCAGAAACATTTCTCTTCCAGATATACAAGGGAGAAAGAAACAACAGAAGTTACGTATTCTTACAATCCTTATTTTGATTGTGAAGTGCTGAACGAGTTAAATTTTCTTGGTGGAAAATACATTGTGGTAGGAAATAGAATCAAGTATTCTCCAACAACTATTAGAGTAGTGGAGAAAATTGAGATGAAGAAAAGGAATAAGAAGAGAAAGGTTGCTACCCTTTCCCCTTCTTAGGACAGATAAAATTGCAAGCTTATTTGGTATATTTGTTAGCTATCTAAAAACAGGTAGCTTGTATTTTCATTTTTAAAAATTAACCAAATTAAAACTATGCCTTGTAACGCAGATTACATGAATCCAACAGAAAATGAAATTGCTGTAAGTATTGTATATTCATTATTAGATGAGTTGGAAACAGGAGAATTAAATCAAAATCACTACAAAGGATATCATCCTGAAGCATATACTAAACAACTGAACTATAAACAGTTTACGGAAAATGTACAAAAGCTTTGTAAAACACTTACAAATACAAATGTTACTAAGTATTCTTTAGAAATGCAAATGTGGTGGAGAACTCATCAGGAAGAAGATAGGAAACGGGAAGCAAAAGAATTAGAGCTATTAAAAATAAAAGAAGAAACTGATGCTGTTTGGGATAAGTTAACAGATAAAGAAAAGTTGTTGATTGCAGAGTCTTATTTTTCTAAATCAGAAAAAGAAGTATTGATTGTTCCAAAAGGATTTGAAATTAATCACGATAAGGGAATTAAAAGGGTTGTTTTTAAACTAAATCACTAATTAACATGCAATTTTTTCTATTAGGAATTCTTTTGTTTCTTGCTTTATGGGTGAAACCTCACATCACTAAAATAGAAGGAGGATATCTCTTATTCTACACTAATCTACAAAAGGAGCGTAAGGAAATATACATCAAATTTAAGCAATGATTCACCCTTTGATTCTCTTGTATTTTCTTTTACTCTTTCTGTACTTGTTCTTTTATCCTTACACAAAGTGGGATAATGAAGAATAAACTTGACAAATAGCTTATTTTCTACTATATTTGCAATTTTTTACACCAATCAATATTGATTATGAAACGTTTAGCACTAACGGCTATAGGAGTATTCCTATTTACAATTACACAAGCAAATGATAGTTCTTTATTCAGTAAGCTCCAGTATAGCAAAGTAGCGTTTGCTATTCATCACTTAGAAACTGCAAATTCCACTTCCAAACTATACACAAAATACAACAACATGTTTGGATTCAAAGTGAATAGCAGAAAGCTTCACAATGGGAAAACAAAGAGTAATTATGCTAAGTATGAATCAAGAAGTGCTTCACTGATGGACTACTATCTCTTTGAAAAACAATTGATTAGGAAATTTGGAATTAAGAATCAAAAGCAATACATTGCAGTGATTTCTAAACGATATGCTCGAAATCCTTCTTATGGAAAACTTTTAAGAAAACAACTAAAATCATGAATCAGAAAATAGCAAAACAAGTAGCTGCTACGAGTTTTGGATATGTATTAGATTGTATTTTAGGGTATTCTGATACAGGATATACTATGAGTACAGATGTTTCCGAATTTGAACAAAACTTTGAAGAGGATTTAGAAGAACTTGGAATAATTCCTACAAATTCTAAAATAGAGAAAATCAAGAAAGCGTTTGTTAAAATGCAGGAGGGTTTTGAGAAACAAACAAGGAAAAAATACTATATAAATTACCACTACCTTAAAAGTATAGTGATTTAAATCTTACATGAAATGCAAAGAGCAAAACAGAGTAGATTTTTCAGGGTGATTTATTGCACCCCCAAATGAAGATATATTCTTAGCAGCGTTTACATCTGCATCCGAGATATTCCCACAATTTTGACAGATAAATTTCTTACCTTTTCTAAAAGAGTTTTCTTTAGTTCCAATATGTTTACACACACTACAAATTTGACTGGTATATGCAGGAGGAACAGCAATGAGTTTAACTCCACCAAGTTTAGCTTTATAAGTCAAGAACTGTCTCAGTTGATAAAAACTCCAACGATTCAATTCTGTCTTTTGAGCTTTACTTTTTGGTTTTGCTGTTTTTCTGATATTAGTAAGATCTTCAATAGCTATGCCCTTATTTTCTTGTTTAGCTTTAGCTACTATTTGTTTACTTATAGTGTGATTAGTTATTGTAACAAAGTTGTGTTCTCTACCACTAAGTCGTTTCAAGAGCTTTTTAGCTCCTTTTGTACCTTTGCTTTGAACACTCGCTCTTACTTTACTGTACTTTTTTCTTACTTTTTTAAGTTGATCAGAGTTATAACATGTCCCATCATCCAATACTGCAATATCTGTTTGACCAAAATCACAACCAATAAATTCCTCTACATCTTCTACTTCTTCTTCCGGGACATCAACAGTTTGAAAAAGATAGAATTTTCCTTTTTTGTAAACTAAATCTGATTCTCCTTTGATAAAAGGAATGTACTTGGTGTTGTGACAAACATAATTCATAGCTTGTCTTCCCCCAATACACCATATAGAAATTTTATTGTTTGGTTTATAGGAAAGTATTCTGGAATCATAAGAAATACCTCCATATTCTTTAAATTTTCTAAGAGTTTTTTTGTCAATCTTGTAAGAATCCGTAACTTTGCTGATACATCTTACAATAATTTGAGCAGAAAGCTTAAAATTATCTTTAGTATAATGGTAAGTTTCTTTATGAATTTTAAACTGGTTGTAGATTTTTTTAGTAAATGCAACATTAGAAATGTAATTACAAGCACTATTAGCTTCTTTTAAAGTAGAAAGTAGCAGCTCTTTTTGAACATTAGTGGGGAGCAATTTTATTTTTAATGTCAATTTCATAATACAAATATACTTCAAATAATTGAAAAAACAAGAAAAACTTAATTTATTTTCAAAAAATTTATCACTTATTTTCCCAAGCTTAAAAGCATTGGGTTTCCCCTCATTAAAATGAAAGAAAAGCTTGAAGCTCTGCTACTTCTTCAAAAAGAACATGAGCAAAAGGTTCGAACTTTAGAACAAAGCTTTGATTCTGAAAAGAAACAAATAGCAAAACTAAAGAGTGAAATTGCTTGGTTTGATACTCCTGTTTGTGAGCATGACTATTATGCAATCAGAAGGGGAGAGTGTAAATATGGGGGAGTACATAATGGAGTTGTAATGTGTTCTAATCCTAAATGCAAATGAAGCAGAATCTTTTCAAAAAATACTCTTCGCTTTATCAGTTTGAAGAAGGAGATCCTGAATATCTTATAGATGAAGAGGATTTTACAGAAGCAATTACACCATTATTAGTTTTTATAAAAGATATTGCTACAAATTGGGATTGTGATAGTGATGCACATAGGTATAATACAACTTGCAGAGCATGTGAAGCAACAAAAATACTTGAACAAAATACTAAATGAAAGCTTATTCTTGGGAATTATATTGCAAAAACAATTTGGAAATTTCTTTATATTGGAATATTTCACTTCTTTTCATTCTTACGTGGTTTAACACCTCCTTTGATAAGGAAAGAAGAAGATATTGTTTTCAACTTGGAATATTGGGGGTAAATTTGAGGGTTATTTATTTTAAACAACTAAAATCTTAAAAGTGTGTAAATACGACAATTATGGACTTTCTCCAAAATTATATGTAAGAATGCTTACGAAAGGTTGGAGACAAATACTTGAACAAAATCCTGTAATTTAATGGAAACAATAAATATACTTTCAACAGAGAAGAATGGATATCAAACACTCTCCAATCTTCTCACTCCTTCCTTCACTTACACTATTTCTCAAGTACCAAGAGTGTTTCAAACAGTTGAGCATTGTTACCAAACATACAAGAGTATAAGCATAGGAGACAATAAATTAGCTTTAGAAATATACAAAAGCAAGAATGGATGGGAAGCTAAGAAATTAGGAAAACTTGTAACACCAAATTCTGAATGGGAATTGGAGAAATTTGGTGTAATTGAAAAGATGATGGACGCTTGCTTTGAACAGAATTCCTCACACAAACAATTGTTGCTTGATACAGGAGAAGCACGACTTACACACTATTCTCCAACAGCAAATCTGCGTGAGTGGTCTTTTAAGTTTCCAGAAATTTTAACAAAATTGAGAGAAACATACAAACAAGATGAAAGAAATATTACTAACAATACTGTTGATAGTTTGGATGATGCTGACGCTGATATTAACAATTAGTGGTATAGGACTTCTTATACTTATAGAATCTGACACACGAGAGAAATCAAGTTGGATGAAATTAAGACAAGGAATTTTTAAAGCTTTAGAAAAATGAAAATCAAACTGAATAAAAAAGTATTGGAAGAAGAAGGAAATGATGATATTGGTTGTTTTTTAATCATTTTTGTTCTCTTTGTTGGAGGATATATAATTTTTAAATACCCACTCTACTCTCTTATAGCGTTTTTTACAACGTGGATAGCTAGCATTCTTATTAGATTGTTTAAAATAGAAAAATGAGAACTATCATTTGTAGCGCAATCCATTTCGATGATGGAGTTATACATCCACACCAACCTAAGAATGTAGAGATCGGATTTGTAGTTTGTGGAAGAAGACATCATGATTGCTATGGAACAATGTATATTCTTTCTAAAGGAAGCAGAGAATATTTAGAATTAGAAACAGAACAAGGATTTATCACTTCAGATAACTTCTTCGTTACCAGAGAAATTGCTTGGGAAATAGCTGAAAAAGCAAATCAAATTAAAGAAGACAACAGAAGATTCACACAAGGAAGATTGTTTTCTGAAGACTTATATTAAACACTAATAACAATGAAACCAGAATTCAAATACGCAATTTCTTACAAATGTAAGAGTGAAGAAGAACAAAATGAAATACGAACATATCTATTTAAAGTCGGATACGTAGAATTAACACTTCATACACCTTTTGAAGTATTTCCTTATATTCTTACAAATTTTCCACTTACAAAAGTTAAATCATTATGATAACAACAGAAGATAGAAAACTATTAATGAGCTACTTAGGATACTCGTATATTCCCTTCAATTCTCCACTTCATCAGCTTAAACCAAGATGGACAAGTGGATATTGGATAAGAAAAAGTTTAATTAATGCGGATCACAGACATGTACAATTCAGTAAAAGGAATACAGGTGCAATTGTACAAAAACTTCCTGATTTTTATGATTGGAATTGGATTATGGAAGTGGTTCTAAAAGTTTGGAGTGAGTGTAGTTTTCTGCATGATACTAATTTACAAGACAATTTGAATTATTTCTTAGGAAGTGCTAACAGAGAAAATACATTAGAAACATTGATAGAAATTGTAAAACTAAAAACTGAAATAGATTGAAAATTAGAAAAAAATATTTAAAAATATAGTAAAATATTTGACTTTGTAGTAATTTATTCATATATTTGAACCATGAAAAAAATCAAGCTTTCTCAATACGCTAAAGAAAATGCTGTCACATATAGAACAGCATGGAATTGGGTAAAAAAAGGAATTGTGAAATTTGAACAATTACCTTCTGGTACTATATTGATATTGATAGAAGATGTATAAAAGACTCAAGATAAGATTGTATCCAACTAAAGAACAGGAACAGGTTCTACAACAACATGTAGATGGTTATAGATTTGCGTACAATCTTTGTCTTGAGTACAAAAAACATCTTTGGGATTACCATAAGAAAAGTATTTCTGGATATGAGATGCAAAAAGAATTAATTTCTATTTTAAAAGAAGTTTCTTTTTTATCTAATCTAAAAGTAGAGTGTATTAGACAAGCTGGTTCTGACGTAGATAATACGTATCAGAAATTCTTTAAGCAAAAGAAAGGATATCCAAAATTTAAAAGTAAAAAGAATAGACAATCATTCACTGCAAATCAAGCTATTTGCGTTAAGAAAAGCAAACTTTCATTTTTCAAACAAAAGATTAATTTTAAAACTTCTGAAAAGTATAGAGCTAAACTCCAGAGTAATAAAATTAAACAATGTACTTTCATAAAGGATAGAACAAACAAATGGTTCGCAACATGTGTAATTGAAGATGATGAAATAAAAGCACTCCCCCAAACAAGAGGTTCAGTTGGGGTAGATTTAGGATTAAAGCACTTTCTCATTACTTCTGATGAAGAGTATATTCCAAACAATAAATTCTCAATAAGAAATCAATACAAACTTAGAAGATTACAAAGAAGATTTGCTAAAACTAAAAAAGGAGGAAAAAATAGAGAAAAACTAAGACTAAAAATAGCAAAGCTATATCAAAAAATTATAAATCAACGCGAGCACTTTTATCATCAAGTTTCTAACAAACTAATTAGAGAGAACCAATTAATTACGATAGAGACTTTAAAAGTAGCTAATATGATGAAAAACAGCAAGCTTTCAAGGGTTATTTCTGATGTTGCATGGTCAAGTTTTACAAATATGTTAGAATACAAGTGTAATTGGTATGGAAGAGAACTAACCAAAGTCCCTTCTAATTATGCTTCTTCTAAAATTTGTTCTTGCTGTGGAAATAAGAAAGAAGACTTGAATCTTTCTGATAGAACTTATAATTGTAATAGCTGTGGAATATCTCTTGACCGGGATCTTAACGCATCATACAATTTAAAACAGTTTAGGGAGAAATTTCCCCTAATTTAGGTCTGTGGAGGATACGTGGTTACACATCCTATGAAACAGAAATTAGAAAATCAAAAGTTAAACACTTTAAACTACTAAAAAATTGAAAGTAATTAAAACATATAAAACTCTGTTTGATAAAACTAAAAAACAGTATTGCTATTTAAAAAATGATAGAATAGAATATTGTGAAGTTCCTGTTTTGATTCCTCTTACCAAGAAAATGCATTTTAAGTTTCTTCCTCCTGATGTGAGACAATATGCAGTAGAAAATTGCTACATCAAACACATGGAGTTGAAAGTTAAAAGCTATGCACCTGTGAAACCTCCTGTAGCTCAAAATGATTGGTATGCTACTGCTGTAAAAATATTTAGAGAAAATCCCAATTTAACAATTAAAGAGCTACAGAAACAGTTTTTTCCTGAAAGAACAGTGGATGCTATAAGATGTTATCGTTGGAGAGCAGCTAAAAGAGGAGATTTATTAATAAAAAATGGGAGCAATTAGCTCCCATTTCCTTTCTTACTTTCTTTTTTACCAATCAAGATTTAGTGACATGTAGAGCAACTTGCACATGCTCCTACATCCATCCACTTCTCTGGTTCTCCTTTGTAGCAAATGTTTGTTTGTCTGTACAATGCTAATTTTCTATCATTGACACACTTCCATGTAGTAGTGGAAGTCCAACAAGGATTACAACTCTTATTCCAACATGGATCTTCATTTACACTTGTAATACTCACCTTTGCTGTGTCAATCAAAATGTTGTTGCAATAGATTCCATAAGTGAAACTATCATACCCGTAGAAGTTTTTGTTTGGAATATATGTAAATACTCCTACAAATGGATTCTGAAAGGTTATTGTTCCATTTAAAGGAAGATTCTGCAAAAGATATTTGGTTGTACCTGTGTTGCAGGAAACATCGTTAGAAGCAACGTTAATAGAAATCCCATCCCCATTCTTACTAATTGCTGTATCATCAGAAGCATTTGCACAAATTAGTTGTACAATGTAGTTGAAATTGTATGTGTTTGGATTGGTGACAGTGAGAGAAATAGTTTTGTTTCCAAATGTGTTCTCATTCCACTTCACCCATATTGTAGAAGTGTCAGATCCATGCTTGATTGTTCCTCCTTCTACCATCCAACTATATGTAGAGATTTCACTTCCACTTGTTTGTGTGAATGTATAGGTTTCTTCTTGTCCACAATAAGGAGCAATGTTTCCTGTAATCACTCCCACCGCTCCTTGTGCAACAACAGTGAATGTGATGATAGCTGTGCTAAGTTCTACACCGTTACACAATATTCCATAAGTAGCACCATCTGTTCCTACATAGTCTGTATCTGGTGTATAGAGTGCTGTTCCACTTATACTACTAAATCCACTAATTGTTCCATGAATAGGTGTGGTTTTTAATATAAATGTTGTAGCTGTTCCATTGTTACACAACACATCAGCACCACTACCATTGTTAGCTTTTACATCAAAAAATCCACTTCCGTTTACAGGGATTGTGATTGCATCATTTTTAGCTTCTGCTGCTGTTACAGAATTCACTACTAATGTTCCTCCTGCTACATTTGAAACAACAGTGGTGGTGTTTCCTCCTCCACAAGCATTTGACATGTTGAGAACAAAATTGTATGTTCCCGCAGATGGTGAAGTTCCTGTAATTGTTAAAACACTTCCATTGTAAGATTGGAACATTCCTAGAGGAAGATTTGAAACAGCAGCACTTGTAGCGTTTGCTATTAGAATTGTTCCTGCGTAAGAGTTTCCTTGTATAGAAGAAGTGTTAGAAAGAGTTGTTGTAACTGTTGGTGTTGGACAAAAAGCAGCTTCTCCAATTGTGATTGTTCCTGCATACACTCCACTTACAGAAGAAGTTGAACTTCCTCCCCCACAATTGTTTGTAGCACTAACTAGAAGTGTAAGCGTTCCTGTTGATGTAGGTGTTCCTGAAATTGGGATTATGATGGTAGTTCCATTCACTGTTGGTGTACCACTTGTTAAACCATTTCCCACCCCACTAACACTAACACTTGTTGCATTTAAAACAACAATACTTCCTAAATATGCTACTCCCACTGTTGCATTTGGAATAGATATATTAGTGATGGAAGGTGTAGGACATACGGGTTGAGAAGTGACATTTATAGATCCTGTCACTGTTACTGTTCCTGCACTACAATTGGTGATGGGAATTGAATAGTTGAAACTTCCTACTGCTGATGTTGTTCCTGTCAGAACAATTGTATTTCCACTAATAGAAGCAGTAGTTCCTGTAGGAAGTCCTGTAATTGCTCCTAAAGCAAATGGAGCAGTACCATTAACAACAATGTTTCCTGTTACACTATTCCCTACTTGTACACTACCTCCCAATGAATTAGAAGAAAGAGTGACATTCACACAGCTACTAACAGCAGTACCACTCACTGTTGCATTAGAGCTTATTTTTACACCATTACAATATATAGCATATTGGAAACTCCATGTTGTAGAAGTGGGAGTGACAGTTGCAATTCCTGATACAGATGATAGAAAAACAGTTGCTCCTACTGGTGCTCCTTCTAATATGTAAGTGGTAGTACCAATACTGCAAGGTGTATCATTAGTAGAAACATTTACTGTTTGAGCAACACCAATTGTTCCTGCTGAAGCAGTGTCATTTACAGCAGTGGCAGTGGTGTTTTGAGCATTTGTACAAGGATTAGAAATAGTTCCTATACTAATACTACTATTCCATGTATATACAACAGAAGTGTTGTCAGAAAGAGATAGGGATAGAGGAAAAGCAGATGATGGATATGATATAGTATCAAATATCTGCATCCAGTGACATGTAGTGAGAGGACAACTATCACTCCATTGTGTTAAAACAGAAATAGGACTTCCATTGATGGAAAGTCTCACCTTGTTTGTATCAGATTGAGAAAGTTGATAGTTGTTTGCATCAGAAGCATATTGAGCACCAATATTCATGGTGATGTTTGTTCCTGTGCAATAAGCAGTGTAAGCATACGTATACCCATCTGTACCAACATTCTCTTCCACCATTCCTACAGTGGAAATCAAACTATCTGTTTCTCCTAATTTTCGAGCAAGAATTGTACTACCATTAGAAACAGGAGGAACACAACTTAATTGTCCATAACAAGGAGGTGTGTATTTAAATCCTATTTTGCTTCCTAATGTAGAAGCTGTGGATGTTGTTACCCATGTACCACCATTATCGAAAGAAAGTTGAGCACTTCCACCAGAAGGAGCTTCTATGAAAATTTCCCAATCGTTTCCTGTTCCAAATGGGGTGTCGTAAAGTAACCAAATATTTTGAACTGCTGACATTTGTATATTTTTATTAAAAATGTTGTTTAATTAACTCTTGAAACAAACGAAGAAACATCATTTGGTTGAAAATGACTTAAATCTCCATGATTACCTGTACATAAAATCACATCACTTTCTAACGTGACAGGAGCAACCAAAGCTTTCATCACATCTGTGTTTTGATTTTTTAATACACTTGTATCTCCGTTACTTGCATAAAATCTGGTTCTCATTCCTATAAAATTAGTATTAGGTAAAACTACAGGATTGTGTCCTGATGGAATAGCACCATAACTACCTACACCATAAGCGTCGTGTATTGATTGCTGTCCTCCTGTCCAATATACACTTTGTAAATCACACACAGGATATATACCAAACCATCCTTTTACGTTTGTAAGAGAATTATTGATTATACTCAACAATCCTGTAAGTCCTCCCATTGATTGAGAAGAAATGATTGTTTTGCTAATATTGTAGTTTGCTAATATGTAGTTATGAGCAGTAATGTATTTGTTTAAAGAAGTATCATTACCCCAACCATTTCCTCCGCTTATTCCTACTACAATATGACCATCTGCTAAAAGTCTTTCATTTACTGGTTTTTGGTCATAAAATAAAACAGATTCTCTATCACCTCCTAGTCCATGATGATGGTATATTAATTTAGTAGGAATAGCAGGATTGTATGTACTTGGAACTAAAATCAACATATCTACTCCTCCTGAACTTGTCCTTATTTCTGTATAAGTAGGAGTATATGTAAATACATGTAAGGTGTCCCCTTCCAAGTTTCCTAAATTGTATGTGATTGAATTAAATGTAACGCTTATTGTTTCTTTTTTTGTTGCACTTCTATATGGATTGATATATACTAAAAGTGTTTTACCATTTCCGTTACAAGCTAATGCTATTCCTTTTTTTGTATTTGCTAATTGAAGAATTGTGTTTTGTCCAAAATTCTGAAATCCTCTTCTAAACAATCGTGCGTCTCCTGCTGTAACCCCCACACTACCATTAATGTCTGAAGTGTAAGCTGCATAAGCTATTCCAGAAGAAGCTTCTACAATATCTCTTACAGCATTGTATGTATGTACTCCCGCTACTGCTGCATCTACACCTGTTTCTGGATATGTTGGATAGTAGGGAGATCCATAAGGAAGCAATGTTGGAGCACTTCCTCCTGTTGATTCCCATGTTCTTGTAGGAATATAAGGATCATTTCTATCATTTGAAATATTTTTACTAAACAAAAGTCCAACTTCCCAAATATATATTCCCTCTGAAAGAAGACATCCCAAAAATCCTAATTGATACATCAGAGAGAGAGGAACTACATGCCAATTTGGAACTTTCCAATATCCTCCTGTTCTTTCATGTATCCAACCGCTATTTCTTGATTGTGTATTTATAGGAGTGAGAATACTTTGACTCCAAGGAGAAGTGTACCAAAGAGTTTTAGCATTGATGTTTGCAGCATATTTTCGTTGTGCTTCAAATATTCCGTAATACAACCAATCAATAGGAGCATTATCATTTGCATACAACATCATATTGAAGCTGTTACAATATTGATACATTCCACTTGTAAAGAATTGATCATCTGCTTGAGGAGACAGATAATCTCCTACATTCTGATTTCTTGCTTTTTTTCTTGCTCCTGCTTGTGAACCTAATGCTGCTAAAAATCTGGAATGAACAGGATTTCTTCCCCCAATTCCTACAATTTTAAAAAAATCAGGATTGAAGTTTGCAAATCCACTATCATACGTTCCCATAAAATTTGTAAACTGTGCTCCTGACACTCCAAGTTGAGCACCTAATTGCAAATAAAATTGTGTTGCTACATTGTAGTAATTTTCAGGAAGAATAGGATTGCTTCCTCCTTCTGTAAACTGATCTCCAATTACAGCATTAGGAAGAATGTTAGCAGCTATGTTATTAGCATAAGAATTGATTTGAGATGTATCAGGTGTGTTTGTTCCAAATTCAGGAAGAAGAATATAAGCTTTTCTATTCTTATCAAAAGCACCATCATAAAGCTTTTGTAAATGCGTAATTCCTCTTGCAAATTTTTGTGCATCTGTTATTTCATTATCCAATAAGTGACTTACCACTGTTTTTCCTGTTGGAGGAATAGTGGAAGCATTGTCTATTCTTGATGGATAATCAGAAACAAACCAACTTGGAAATCCTATTTTAGTTAATGCCATATTTAAGTGGTGATAAAAGAATGTTGTTCATAGCTATTAATTGCAGCAGGGATTCCTCCTGAAAAAGCAGCTATATTCATATTGTTTTCCATACTGTTCCAATCAGGAAAATAAGCAGGATTTACGAATGCTTTACTTACTGTGATTGGAATTCCTGCTGTAAACGATTCATTTAAAAATTTAGCTCTGTTTCCACTTCCATCTTTGTAAGGAACATTATTTACATAGTAGTATGCTACAAATATACCGTCTGTATCAGAAGTAGTATCAGAATAAGTGCTACCTGTTTTTACAATATTGATTTTAGCAGTGCGTTGTACAGAAGCGGATGTTCCTCCCCCACTACCCCCGCTTCCCCCTGTACCGGGAACAGGAATTCCTCCCTCTAACCAAAATCCATCAACATTTCCATTATTATTTATAGAAATGTTTACAGGAACAGCATTATAAGCAGCACTTCCTGTTGAATTTCCTGCTGAAATCCAAGCTTGCTTATATACATAAGGATTATTGAAAACAGCATTACTGTCAACATTCACTGTTACAGCAGTGCTTCTGTTCTCTAATACAAATGAAGGAGAAGCAATCTGTGCTTTGATTGTTTTAATCAAAGATTTCCATTGATTCATTTGATTTGTTGTCCAACCTAACGCTGTATGTACTACTTTTCCTCCATTTTTTATAAATCGGAGAATTACAGAACTGACATGAGAAGTATTAAGATTTGCTCCATTTGCTGCTCCTGCATCAATATTATCGAATTCAATAGCAGGAATTTTATTTTGATTTGGAAAACTCCCAAGCTGAACATCTGCTCCCCATAAATTAGCTTCCCATTCAGAAGTGGAAATGTTATGTGTATGATAGAATTGATCAGCATATTTCATAGCTAACCAAATAGTTCCTCCGTGAAACAACCATTTTGTTCCCTGTTCGTTTAACAAATCAGGAATTACATATCCTGTTTTAAAGGTACTTAGTGACTTTACTTTGTCATGAAATCTTTTCCATATTCCAAATATTCCTTCTGAATAGAAACGGAACAATTCTCTGTATGCTTGTTGAGAATAGTTCATGTTATCATTATTTCCCACTGTCACTCCTACATTGGGAAGTGGAGCACTTGTTGCTGTATGAGCACTTCCATTAATGTTGAACGGAAGAATTCCAAGTCCAAATCTACCTAATAGAAAACTTCTCCATGCAGGAAGTGATGCTCCTGTTGAATAATCTCCAATTCCTGAAAAAGCTTCTCCACAATTATTACCTCCATATTGTGTTGTGAAGGGCATATAATGCTCTTCACTCTGCCCCGCAGCGAGTTCCATCATTCTAATAGACGTACCATGATTTGCTTGAAGATAAGGAATTAAACTGTCTAATGCTTGTCCTATAAGTGTTGTAGCTGTAGGAGAATAATAAGAAGGAACAGTGGTAAATAAGCTGTTGTATGTACAATCCTGTAAATTCTGATTATTGTCCACTGCTAATTCATTTGCAGGAATACGTGTATCGTTTCCATAAGAAATAGGAACAAATAACAAATCAACCTGTGGAGGATTTAGAGGTCTTAATGAACGCACCCAATCAATAGCTTCTCCTAATTGTGTATTTTTATATACACCATTAGAAGGGTTGTATTCTCCCCAAATGAATGGAAGACGTATTGCATCCACTGCTTCAGAATTAGCTCCTGTAAGAGCATCTGTAATAAGCTGTACTTGATTATTGGAAATATAATGACGTTCAGGAGCATTAAAATCTAAAGCTACTCCTGTTGCATTTACAACAAATATCAAATCCTGTTCCTGTGGTTCTCCTCCACCTCCTCCGTTATGTCCTACAGTGAAATTTAATTCTGCTGTTCCTACACAATTAGGAGAAGAAAGTTTAAGTTTATATACACCGTTTGTTGTAATGGAAGATAAATTTATACTGAATGGATTTGTTGCAGGAGAAATATCTGTAGTAAAAATAACACTTCCTCCATTAAACACTTCAGCATGAATGGGATTTACTCTACACGCATCAAAAGTAACTCTATAAGTACTTCCTGACGTATTGGTAACTGAAAGTATAGTGAAATTCTGTTGAGAACATCCACACGGAGCTAAACAATCTATCACAATATCAGGATTGTATGTATAGGTGCAATTACTGTCTGCAACATTAGTAATTGTAATACTGTAAATAATATAATCACCAACAGGAGGATGTAAAATAAGCTTTCCTGATGATACGGTTACAGTTTCATTAGGGATACTTATTGAAGCATTATATACAACATCAAATGTTCCTGTTTCGTTAATATCGAATTCTACAGTCATATTCTCTGAATTAATCAACAAGATGTTCCTTCTTAGTGAAAAATACTAAACAGAAACATCTTGTTTATGATTTGTATATTACTATGTATTTATATTAATGTAAATCTACCCATGCTCCGTTAGCATATCCTCTAAACTTATTTGTAGAACTGTCATAATACATATATCCATTTACAGGACTGCTTGGAGCACTACCTGCATTTAATTGAATTCCTGTAAATTGTATACTTCCTGAAGAAACCCTTACTACATCCCATTTACTATCCCATGAATTATATTCTGCATGAATATATAAAGGAACTAAAGCAACTGTTGTTGTAGGTAATGTTAAGCCAACTCCTCTATAAATAGGGTTCCAAGTTATAGTTCTTGGAGTTCCGTCATCTGTTATTCTAAATTTAATAATTTGCCCATTTACAGGAGTTCCGGAAGGTGCTGCTATTGTAACGTTTGTTGCTAATGCAGTGATGTTTACAACTTCATCGTTTGTTGAATTTGGAGTAAGCGTGCTTGAAGAAGTAACGTTTTGTACTCTTGGTTTGCTTGTTTTAATTAAATTTCCCTCTGTTGTAAGAAAATTAGTATTATCATATTTAAGAATTTTTCTTAAAGCACCTCCTCCATCAAAATTTCCTTGAATAACAAAAGGTTCTCCATAACTATAATCTCCTTTTATTTCTGTGTAAAAACCATTTACTATAGTAGGTCTAAACCTTAATGTATTTGCACTTCTCAATGAGTAATTTGTACCTGCGATAAGTGCAGATTTAACGACTCTTGACGCAACAACATCAATAAAACTACAAGTAGCATCATCAATGTCTATAAGTAATGCTGTATCTGGAGCATCTGGATCTATATTGTATTCTCCTAACAGTAAATTCATTTGATTTGAATTAGCTATTTTATAACCAACTCCTGTATTCAATTTAATTGTATCGGTAGCTACATTTTCAATAATTGTTTGATAAGCATATTGCAAATGAAAATTGTAAGTTTCCTGTTCTGTTACCCATCCGCTTCTTATAGAAAGATGTGTGATAAAATTATTTATTTCACTTGTTTGTTTATTTGTTCTGATACCTATACCACCTCTAGAAATATTAGGATTGTTTACATCTACACAAAAAACACCAAATGCTAATCCAAACGGTTGACCGCTTGCAGGAGAAGAAACAAAATCAATTCCTATATTTGAAGTACTTGTGCTATGAGAAAGCATAGTAAAGTTGTTTATGGTTGAATTCCATAAACCTGTTACTTTTAATCCTGTACAAGCAATGCTTGGATTTCCTGTGTTTGGATCATTTGTACTTCCTAAAGCATCAATGTATATATTGTCTATAAGAAGTCTTTTTTTTGCTGTAATTTTAAACAAATTTCCGCTATATCCATTTGCTATTTTTAAAATAGCGTCTTTTTCACAATATACATTTCCAAAAATTTCTATTTCTCCATTAACTAAATATATTCCTTTGGAAATATACACATCTTTTTGTAAGTTAAATGCGGCTTGTAGTGCTGTTGTATCATTTGTAGTACCATCTCCTAAAGCACCAAACCATTCTGGTCTTACTGCTCCATCAATTACCCTTTTATATCTCACACTTCCTGAAACTAATACTGTTCCAAGATTATCAGCAGTTGTGGTATCCGTAGAATCATATATAAATTCTCCTTCCTTACCACTATCTGTGATGTACACTTTAGGATTTAGTCTTACATCTTGTGTTGTAAAACTTCTTACTTCTGCTACTGTTTTGTGTGCTATTCCTATTTTCATGTTTATTGTTTTCTTTTACTAAATGATATAGAATGTACTACCATTTGAATGAAACTTGTATGATTCTAAACTTGCTATTGTAAATGTTTGTGCTGCAACTCCATCTAAATGTCCTGTTACAGTCATATTCCCTCCACTAACATTCTTCACTACTAACATTAATTTGTTTGTTGGAGAAGGAAGCGTGGCGACTGTTCCTGCTGTATCAAACACCACAGTTCCATCTGTTGTTGCTGATAGTGTGGTGTTAACACTCACTACACGAATGTTATTGGTTGGATCACTTATTGTAGCACTTTCTAAAGCTGTTTCTAATGATTGTATAGCTGCTTTAATTGTACTACTATCTGGAATTGTAATCCCTGTAAATGTACCTAATGTTAGTGCGTTCGAAGCTACCCCAGACAAAGTAGTGAGGTCTGCTACATCTTGCTCTAAAGCATCTAAATCTACTGCTTGGGTAACGGTAATGTTCGATAGCTTTGTGAATTGTGCAGGAATCATTAGTCCTGCTATTGTTCCGCTTGCTGCTGGTATTGTAGCATCACTTCCCGTATCACTCACTACAATTCCATCTGTAGCTGAGGATGTGTAAGTAAGATTAGTTACTCCTGCGGTTGCTCCAACATTCACCGTGACAATATTCCCTGTTCTCGAAGCACTAATACCGTTTCCTGTAAAATTAATTTCTGTTACTGTAGCTGTCGTACCTAAAGCGATTCCTTCATCTTTATATTGCACTCCTGCTTGTTTACTGTTCCATGTAGAAGCACTTGAGATATATGTATCTGTTATAGCTGTACCATTCCAAACACCTGTTGTAATTGTTCCTAATGTTGTTAATGATGTTTGTCCTACATAAGAAGCAGATATATCAATAACAGGATTAGTACCACCTGTTGATGTGATTCTATTTGTTGTTCCTGATACACTACTTATTCCTCCTGCCGTAGCTGCTGCTAAATTACCATTAAGCTTTTGAATTGCTTGTAGAATACTATCAGTAGGTAGAATAGTTCCTGTTGAAGAAGTAAATCCTGTCAATACTTTACCTATGACAGCACTATTAGAAAGTGTTACGGGTATAGATGTAGTACCACTACCTGTTGCTTCTCCACTTAATGTAATAGTTTGATTAGCAGTTAAATATGCGTTAGTATCTAACGTCCAAGTATCAGTAGCAGTTTTTCTTAATATCCCAGATGTTCCTGCTAAAGCTGCAATTGCTGTTAAATCTGCATCTAAAGGTTGTCCTCCAAGTCCTACTAACGTATAGTTAGGAATATTTAATACATTACTAATTAATGTTGCAGCACCACTATTTCCTGTTGTTGTTAAAGAAGTGATTCTATTATTAAAAGCTGTATTCCAATTAGCAGAAGAAGTTATTCTATTATCAGCTAATGTTCCGTTCCATGTTATAACATGAGCTGTCCCCCCACTTACAATTGAAATATTCGTATCATTTGTAAATGTTTGTACTGCTCCTGTTAAACCATTTAAAGACGTAATACCACCACTTGTTACAGGAGTGAAATATTCTAAAGCTGTACCTCCTGCATTTACTCTTAACTGTTGATTAGCTGTTCCTAATGTAGAAAGTCCTGTTCCCCCTCTTGTTGTTGATAATGTCCCTGTCCATCCTAATGTTAACGATGTCGCTGCTAACAATGATGTTGTGGGACTTCCTCCTAATGTTAGAGTGACGTTTGTATCATCTACTTTAGTGAGTGCAGCTGCTCCTGTAATTGAACTTGCAGCAGGGGTGATGGTTACATTGGTAACTCCTGTAACAAGACCCTTTGCATTTACAGTGAATTGAGGTACTTGCGTTCCAGTTCCAAATGTTCCTATATTTGTATTTACTGTTGCTAATGTGAGTACTGTAGCTCCTGTTGCATCTCCTGTATGAGTAGCATTTGTCACTTTAGCATTGTTTGTAGCAGTGTCAGATTCTAATGTATCTAAATTTACAGCTTGAGTGATTGTGATAAATCCAAGTTTTGTAAAATCAGCAGGTGCTAATAGTCCTGCATCTGTTCCTGTCACTAACGGAATGGTTGCATCTGTTCCTGTATCGGAAGTGACAATTCCATTTGTGCTACTTGCTGTATACCCTAAATTAGTTACACCACTTGTAGCAGACACATCTACTGTCACTGTATTCCCTACTCTTGCTGCATTGATAGCTGCTCCTGTAAAATTAATGACATCTACTGTTCCTGCTGTTGAAAGGTTTGTCCCTTCATTTTGGAATTGAATATTTGTATGCTTTTCTCCATCTAATTCATTCAAAGCTGTTTGAACTGTTGTAGATGCAATACTTCCAGAAGGTGTGTTGCTTACATCACTTCCTGCTATTGCAAGCATTGTTTTCACTTGGGAAGCAGTTAAATCAGCAACATTAGCGGTTCCTCCTGTGTTGTTTCCTTTTAGTGTTAGTGTTGGAGCTTGAGCTAATTTTGTATTTGATACGACATTAGTAGCAATTGTCGTAGCTCCATCAGCAACACTCACTACATCTCCACTGTGATTGGGATGGGTATATAAGTTTGCACCTGTAGCGATTCCATCCAATTTAGTTTTATCAGCAGAAGTAAGGAGTCCTGCTAATGAAGTAGTTGCAAAAGGAAGAGTTGCGTCAGTTCCTGTATCGGAAATAACATCTAATGTAGTAGCAGTACGATTACCTACGGAAAGGTTGGTAACACCTGCTGTAGCATCTACATTTACAGTAACAACATTACCAACTCTTGAGGTGTTGATTGCTGTTCCTGTGTAATTAATTGTAGTGATTGTTCCACTGCTTCCCAAGTTACTTCCTTCATCTTGGAATTGCATAGCAGGATGTTTACCTGCTAAATCCGTTTCTAAGTTTGTAACTTGTGATTGAGCTATTCCTGTTAAATTAGCAACAACAACATCTACATCTATTTCACTGTTTGCTGCGTCATTTGTAACTGTAACTTTATTGCTTCCTGAATTAATGTTTTTAAATTCAAGATTGGTTCCTGTTTTTTGCTTAAACACACCAACTCCTGACACTCCTACATTAGAAGCTGTATTAGCTTCTCCACCACCTCCGCTTGCTGTAACATCAACAGTGAGAACGTTTCCTGTTCTGGAAGCTGTAACTGCTGCACCAGTAAAATTTACAGTGTTTACTGTACCTGCTGCTCCAAGGTTACTTCCTTCTTCTTGATATTGAATATTATTCTGTTTTGTATTGTCCTGTGCATCTACATAAGATATTGAAGCAAGACCCGTAACAGAAGGAATGTTTGGTTTGTTAAGTATTTGAGCATCACCACTTACAGCATTCCAATCTGCGTTTACATTAACTTCTGCTCCTGCTGCTATTCCACTCAACTTAAATTTATCAGCAGCACTCATCAGCCCTGCTTCTGTATTGGAAGCAGAAGGAAGTGTTGCATCGTTCCCTGTTGATGATGTAACATCCAATGTTGTAGAAGTGCGATTTGCAATTCCTAAATCAGTATTCCCTGTTCCTCCTCCTGTAGTAAATACAAAAGGTGTACTTCCATCCCCTGAATTGAATTCCAGTTCTCCACCACCTAAATCTGTGATGTAAGCAGGACGAGGAATGTTTCCTGTTTGGAAATTAGTATTCCAAGTAAAAGGAGCTTCATTGCTTGTTAAAACAGCAGCAGCGTGTATTGTATTTATTTTATTGTTTAGAAACAATAAAATTTCTTGTACAGAGGTTCCTTGTGGAAAAGATGCTACAGGAACAGTAGTAAGAATCTGTGCTGCATTTGGAATGGTTGTGTTGTAATTAAAAGCATTTACCCAGTCTTGAATACTTTGTAACTGCTGCTTAATCAGTGTGAGCTCAACACCTCCATTGCAGCCATTTGCCATTTTTGTTATAAGCTCATATAATCGTTGTTCTATTGATATATCTCCGCACATATCTTATTAAATTATTGAAATTGTTATTAACACAATGAGTACAGGAACTAAAAAAATTGCTTCTACCACAATTAAAAATCTTTTTACTTGTTCCCATGTACTTAAATAAACAACTGGAACAGTTAATCCTATTGCTTTTTCTACATGGTAAGGATCAAGATAGTGAAGTAAATTAACTAATACTTGTCCTAATTTTGTCATGTTTAAAAGTTGGTTGAGGATTGAGAGAATGTCCCTCATTAGCTTTTAAAGGAATAGCTAAATAACCTGCTTGATATAATCTTGTGTCCATTTTGTTTTATCGACCTACTGCGGTCATTAATGTGTTAATTCTCGTATTCAAGATTGCATGTTCAGCACTTGTTAATCCTAAAGATGTGTAGTGACACCCAAAAGTTACGCTTTACCCCGCATCATCTAAATCTCCAAATACAAACGTTCCCGTGGGAACAGTACTGTTTTGTGACGTTTTGTGTAGCCACGCATTATTATTAACGTAACTTCTTGTTGCAACACCTGTTACAGCAATAACACTTCCTCCATTATCAGAAAGTACAGAAGAATTATTCCATTGATAAGTGTTACCTCCTCCATCAGAAGGAGTGTAATATCCTAATGTTTCAGCTAAAGCATTAACTGTTCCTTTTCTTGCTCTTAATTGAGCTATGTTTGTTACTTTAGTTGTCATTGTTAAAATATTTAATTGAGTATTATCTTCCTAATGCTGTTTGCAGGTTTTGAACTGCTGTTGAATATGCTGCTGCGTTTCCTAATACAGTTCCGATTGAAAAAAAGCCATAGATTTTATTACTTCTTCTACTTATTGTTCCTGCATTATTTGCTCTACAAGTAAGTCGTATTGTTCCAGTTAAATTAGCTAATGCTGATTTAGTGCCAGTGCTGCCCGGAGCGATAGAGCCTCCATTCTTATAAAATGTTAAATTAGAACCGCTATCCTGTGCAATCCAAACTCCATTATTTAAACCCGCATTAGTTGCTGCATTAACGATAGTGGTGTGGAACATTCCGGCCCTTGGTACTGTATTAAGAGAAGTTCCATAAACTCCAAAATCAAGAAAATTATTTGTGGAGTTAAAAGCTCCCATGTCAGAAATTGCAGTAGAAGTAACAGTATAAGTAGAGGTATAAAAACAATAATGTACGTTTATATTAGAACTAAACGCTGTACTGGGCTGAATGCCTGTATCTACATTATTATTTGTACCATTTCCAGTAATACCACTTGAACTATGTGTAATTCCTGTAAACGTTAAATTGTATGTACCGGGAGTTTTTGCATTAATTGCATGAGTACCACTCGTTCCTCCTATTACTGGATATGCTGCTATTAAAGGAGTCCAATTTCCATTTGCTTTACAATCCAGTACAAAAGTATTCCAAGCACTTTTATGACCTGCATCAGTAATACCTGCTGCTGTAAAATACGCTTGAGCATCCGCATCATAACTACCTGCCCCCGTAAACAGTAATCGGTATTTATTGTAGTACATTATAGTTCATTCGTTATAAAAACATCCCATTTTGTTGCTCCACTATTGTACACACAACTTACATACATGGTTTTTCCTGCTGTTGTTGATGTTGGTAAAGCTAATCCAAAAGCACGATAAATTGCATTCCATGTTATTGCTCTCACCACTCCATTATCTTTAATTCGTATCTCAATCACTTGTCCATTTACAGGTGTACCACTTGGGACTGCTAATGTAAGTGCTACTGCTTGCGCTGTTATATCAACAAGGTCATCACTATTCGCGTTTGGTGTTACTGTTGCTGCACTTGTTACACTTTGCACGCGTGGTGTTCCACTTACTGCCACCCAGCTTGTATTCGTACCGTCTGTTCCTAACACTTTAGTATTATTCCCTGTTTGAGAGGGTAATAGAGCATTAAGAGCAGCAGTAGCAGTGGTAGCTCCCGTTCCTCCATTAGAAATAGGTACTGTATCACCAGCACCTATTTCTTTAATACTTCCATTTGTTAAAACTAAAGGTTTTTTACCTGCCATTATTAAGCAATTTCAATTGGTTGTTGAATTTCTACTAAGATTTCTCCTGTAGCTGTTGCTACTCCTACTCTTTGTGAAATTTTACCTGCTCCTGTAGTTACAGGTGTTGCTGTAGCTGCTCCCGGCACTGTATCAGAAAGATACAACTCTGCTCCCACTGTGAATCCTGTCACTTGATTGTTAAGGTTTCCATAATACACAGTAGCGGATGCTGCGGATAAAACACTTGCTAAAACAAAACCATGTGCTTGTTTACTATTCACACTTGCATCTGCTTTTCTAACTTTCACAGTACCTGTATCATTAAATACATTTACAAAATCTCCTGCTGATAAAGCTTCTGATGCTACAATTGTTTTCGTTTCAGCACCAAACCCAACTGGCATCAGACTTGAATCAAATCTTCCGTTTGAATCTAATTCAGCAATCTTAGCTGCATCTGTAGCTCCAGTAGAAGCATTAATTGCTCCTTGCTCTTTTAATTTTCCGTTTTCTAATTTTACGTACTTTGCCATTTTAGTAATAAATTGATTGTTGTATGTTTAAATTTAATGTGTTACTGTTTATTGCAATTCCAATTATTTGACTTCTTCCTGTTAAATTAGGAGAGGTGTTTATTGTTCCATTAGTGTTAGCATAATAGGTGGCGTTTGTAGTTAAACCCCATCCCACCATTGTTACATTTCCACTAAGAGTTACATCTACATTTGCTCCTGTAATAGCTGCTGAATTAGAAATTCCATAGGGTTCATATATTCCATCTGGATTGTGATAGAACACTTGATTGTTTCTGTATTCCAACAATCTTCCTCCACTTATATTTTCACCTGCTACTTCTGTGGTGATTGTTGATGAATGAATGTGTAAATCATCTGCTTTACCATCTAATGCTGTTTGTAAATCTGTTTGATCTGATAATGCTCCTACAATTCCTCCCCAAATAGCTCCTCCTCCACCTGAAACTTGTTGTACCACCCCTGTCCCTATTCTCCAGCTTAGAACACCACTCGCATCTACAAATAATGTTGTAGTGCCAGCAAGTCCTGCTAAACTGGAAGGTTGAAATGTTAAAACCTTTCCTGTATTTGAAATTCTATTTAAGCTATTTACAATCATTAGTCAATTTGATAAATATCTACCCAAAAATCTGTTCCATCATACGTGAATTCAAGAATGTTTAAAATGTCATTAGTTGCTACAAAAGCTCCTGATGTTGACTTTAAATTGATTCCTGTAAATGTCAATGTTGCAGTACCATTTCCTACTATTCTATAAACAGTTTTTGCTCCGGGAATTGCTCCTGTTGTCTTAGGAGTAAATGTATGGTTTCCTGTTAGTTTGTATGATTTTGCATAGCTATAGGAAGCTTCAAATGGTATAGAAGTAGTCACCTTTACAAGATTGGATGCTACATTTGCTGAATATGCTTTTTCCTGTTTTGAAATTTGAACAATTTTCATAATTTTAATTGTATGTATTTTTGTGTATTAAACGTTTCTATACTATCCAAGAAACAGCTACTAAATGCGAAGCAACTGGTGTGACAGTGATGTTTGAATTCGTAATCACGCCTCTCTCTACAGAACTTCCAAACGGATTAAGTGCTGCTGGAATGTCTGTTGTGATATCTCCACTTAAAGCAATGTCGGAGAATGTTAATCCTTCTCCATTCAATCCTAAATTCACAATTGAATATGATTGCACATTGTCTGGTATAGTGACAGGTGATGCGTTTGTAGCAATAGCATATCCAACTGTGTATGCAGGATGGATAAATTCCTGTAAAAGTGTTTGTGTATCAGTTGCTACAGAAGTAAGTAGTCTTATTCTTTTGTTTAGTTCTTCAAGAAGACATGATAGAACTTTTGTATCTCTATTTAGATACCCCGTGTTTTTGTAATCCATGTATCAAGAAATGTTTCTCCGAGCATTGATGCTCCTTTGATGCAAAGAACGAAAGGAAAAACAATGTTAGAGAAACTATTTTGAAAAGAAACTAAGAAGTATATTACCAGCAAATATTAATTATTCTTGAATATTAAATCCATGTAGCTAAGTTGTTGTTCAGGATCAGCAAGTCTGTACAATTGGTAAACAGGAGCTAATGGAGAGCGTACAATTTTGTTTGTGATTTTATAGTCTCCTTTTGAATAACCTTTTCCACTTCTGTCATACATATCGTTTACATGGAAATTCACATCCACTTCTCCATTTTCATCAAACACATCAAATCCAATCAAATCTCTTATCAATCCTAAATTCACATCAATCATTCTTGTCATTGTTAATGGATCTTTTAAAAATCTCAACGATGTATCAATTGTATATCCCGCAGGAATTCCCTGAAACAAATATAAGAATGGAGTGTAGAATTGCATTTCCGCTTGCATCTTAAATGCGTAATATTCTCCCCACTTCAACAGTTTGTAATCAATATCAGTTTTATCATCATCTTCTCCTGCTGCAAACATGTGAAACATCAATCCTATTAACATAATTTGAACAATGAGTCCCATTTCTGCTGTTGTACGCATAATTGCTTTCTTTTCCCTTTCTGAAAGATTTTCTCCATACATCCACTTATCATAAGCATCACTTTTCAAATTGTTTAATGTGAAGGGATTAACTGCTGCTCGTGCTGTATCAATCCAAACTTTACCAACCCCTACACCAATTGCTTTTAAATATGTACCAAAGCTATCTTTGTTTGTGAATCCTTTCCATCCTTGTTGCTTCATTGTGTCTTGATATTGATGAGTGATACGCTTTAGGTACATTCTGAAATATCCCTCTTCAATGGAATGCTGTTCCCAATCAAGTTGCTCTCCCTGAAATCTTGCTTGCATTGTATTGTATATCCATCGTTTGAACATCAAAGCAAGTCTTCCATACCAAGCTCTTGAAAGCATGTTCTTATCTGCATTCTTGTAATTACCATGAATCTGTCTGTTGATTCCCTGTACAAGATTGGTGAATTGTTTTAACGTATCTTCTGTCACCCATTCTTCAAACTTCAACAATTTTCCTCTTTCATAAATTGCAGAATTGTAAAGAGTTTGTGGAATTGGATTTCCTTGTTTATCTAATTGATTCTGCAAAAATACGACATTACCATCTGCATCTCTTCGTTTAAACCCTTTCATCAAGCACACCATTGTAAGCATTTGATTGGTGTATTCTACAGCATTGGAAGTGGAAAACAAAGCATCACTTGCAAATTTTCTTGCTAAATTAGAAGTGTGAACAACACCTTTTGGATCTAAGAATTCTCCCTGTATTGCGTCAAACAAAATAGCAGCTTGTGCATTGAAACTCTTATCAATTAAATAGTTTGATTTGTAATCTTCAAAATAATCTGTATATGCTTTACGTGTTACAAACAATTCTCTATAAGTTTCTCTGAATATAGCTTTATCAAAATGTCTTCCCATAGAAGATTCAGAATAGTTACCAATTGTTGAGATGAAATGGTTAGCTGGCATTGCAGTGAAATTGAGAGCTAATGCTTGATAAGCAGAAAGTCCAATCATTCTATCTGTAAGCTTGTGCATATCAATTTTTACATTTCCCAATGTTAAAGCATATTCTTCTTTCCCCATTCCAAACAACATGTCTTGAATCATTGCTTCTACATTCTTTGTAAGCTTTGTAGCATTAACAAGCATTTGATCTCCACTGCTTTTATCAATAATAGGATTACCGCTTGCATCTAATTTCTTAGCTTGTCTTGGAGCGATTCCTGCTGCTATATCTCCTTTAGCTAACACTCTGAAGGTATTGATTTTACTCAAATTCTCAGCTTTAGCAGAATAGTGATGAGCTGCTTGTCTAAAGCTTTTGAAGCTATGAATAATATCCTGTTCTCTGTATTGAGGAGGAATGTATTCTGTATATTGTAATCCCACTTCATCAATAGGATTTCTATCTACACCATATTTAGTTTTGGAAATTCTTGCAGCTTGTGCTTCTTCTACAACATTATCATTCTCATCTAAAAATTCATACTTCCCTTCATCCTTGTTATATCTCTGTTTAGCAACACTGTCCTCTTTGTATCCAATGGAAAGATTCTTTTTAACAAATTCTCCAACACCTTTCCATGAAGCAAGCTGTTTCATTTTGTCGTACACTGTACTTTCATCTCCTGCAAGCACTCTTGGAGTTCCGTATATTCTTTTGTTAGCAGCTTCATTGTTTGCTTCTTTCTTCATTGAAGAAATGGTAGAATAGAATTCCTTCAACAATGTGTCATTTGTATTTTGTAAATTGTTGTATTTAGAAAGTGCTTCATTGTCATATTGAAAAGCTTCATTACTTCCTATTTTCAAAAGAGGTGTAAAATCTGAAAGTTCTCCTTTCATCAAATAGAAAGAAACAACATTAGAAAGCTGTTCTCCATCTCCATTCAATACAAATTCTCCCTGTTCATTTACAAGATATTCCAATTCTTTGTAGTAGAATGTTTTGCTATCTGAATCATAAGCTTGCACAAGAATTCTTTTTCCCATTACAACACTTCCCTGATAGAAAGGAATCCCTAACAGCTTATCCATTTGGAATCCTGTAGCAGAAGTAAGCTTTGAATAAGAAGAAGTGTAAGAACGTGTATTATCTTTCTTAGTTGTAAGAGAAGCTAAGTTCTTTTTAACAGCATTTCCATCTTCCAGTTCTCTGTAATTGAATTCCCAATACCCATCAGCGTTTCTTTTAATAATTCTGTTGTTAGAAAGAATTGTCTTTACACCATTTTCTTTTCCTGTGTCATTCCAAGTTTTTGTTGTGATACGTGGAGAATAAAATGTTGCGTACAATCCCTGTCTGATGATGTCATTCAAATCATTGAAACTAATTGCTTGTTTTCCATTTCTTTCATAGAAGATAGATTTAAAAGCTTTTGATTTGTTATAATACGTAATTCCCTTAAACACATTCTTTCTCACAAATCTATTAGCAATATCAATTCCAAATTTTGCATCAAGCTGTTCCAAAGCTGTTCTTAATTGAAAGTTTGCTTTTATTTGTTCTTCATCAGACAATTCCTTTTCACTATCCAAAGCTAAAGCAATAGGGAATTCTTTAAATATAGCTGATTGTTCCACTTCCAATAAATGATTGAACAACAGCTTTTCATTTCTGAATTTAAAATCATCATATTCTTTTACAACATCCTGTTCATCTAAAGCTTTTACAAAATAAGGACGGTTGAACATCTGTATCTCAATGTAGCTTTCTCCTTCTTTCTTATTGTTTTCTTTAGATGGAAGAGCTTGATTATAAGCTTCTGCTTTAGTTCTTAGTGCTTCATATTGTTCATCATTGGTAAGTCCATCAGCTTCATCCACTGTAAGCTGCATGATGTGTTCTATTCTTCCATAATTATCAAGTTTCAATGTTTTAGTGTTGTACAGAATTTGATTTGAATATTGAGCTTTCTCATCATTGGATTTTTTATCCCATCCCAATTTCTTTTGCAATTGTTCTACCTGTTCTACATCTTTAGCATCCTGTAAACGAACTTGCGTCAGCAAATCTTTAATGTACACTGCCATTAACTGTGTCATTTGGTCATTCAACCCAACAGTTTCTCTCATCATGTGAGAAATTGTATCTGCATCTTTTAAAGCTGTTCTCGCAAGTTCTTTAAATCTTGTAGCTTCCAAGAAATATTTATCTTCCAATAAAGCTGATTCATTGTTGAGTTTTGCATTCTTTCTGAATTCTTCAAAATGCTTCTCATATTCAGGATAGAAGGAAGTGGTGAAAACATCTAAATACAAATCATTCATTTTACTTTTAAATACACTTCCTAATCGCATTGCTTCTTTCAATGAATACAGAAACGTATCATATCTTTTAGCATCTTTGATTGCTTCTAAGAAATTAGAAAGAAACAATGTTGGATTGGTTACATTCTGCTCACTCAAATATTGAAGAAAGTTTGCTTGATTAATACTTGTTCCATCCTGAAACAATTCTTCCAATAATTCATTTACATCTAAACTTGTTCCATTTGTTGTGTTGTAATCGGAGACAAATTTCTCTGCTTCTTCACTTAAAGCTTCTTTTTTGTATTTATCAATTTCTTTTTCATTTCCATCAATTAAAGAAGCTTCTGAATGTAAATCCTGTAAGCTGTCAAACAAGTGATAATAGTAGCGTCCCTGATGAATCAAATCATTTACATCCTTCACCTCAATATCTACATCTTCCTGTAATTGTTTTGCTTCTTCTCCTTTAAGAGTTTTGATTTGCTCTCTCTTTGCTTCAATATTTTTTAATCTCTGTTTGATTCCTATTGCAGGAGAAGCAAGTTTAGCTTCAACGTTGTTGAGTTTTCTTTGCAATTCATCAAGTTTCACTTCATCAGTTGTAGCTGCAATTTGTCTAAGTAATTGTGCTCTCCATCTTTCATTCTTTACTTTCTGATCTGTTGTAGTTCCAAAGAACAATTCAGAAAGATAGGAAAGCTTTTTCACAGCTTCACTTGTATATTTACTCACACCTAAAGCAGTTGATTCTACATCTTCTCTTCCAAACAAATAGATGAGATTGTTAGCTTCCTTCTTAGAAAGTCCTACCTGATAGTTGTCACTAATATCTTCAATTGAATTTGAATACAACTGTAGCTTAGTACGTACAGAATTTAAAAACTCTTTAAATGTTTTAGCATGTTCTTCTTCATCCATTACAGATTCCAAATACGTTTTCATTTTCACCAAAGAAGGAAGAAAGAAAAAATCCTGAATCACTTCTGCTGTTGAAACATCTGTAGCATCATTTGCAACAGGAGTAATTCCATTGATGTTGTATTCTCTCATGAACGCTTCATCAGCAAGAACATTTACTGATAGATAAACTTTCTCTGTGTTCGGTTCTGTGTTGAAGAAAACAATATTGTTCCACCCTCTTGCTTCTGTAAGAGATTTGTAAGCATCAACATTCTTTTCCCATCTTGTTTGAACGTACATTCTTTGCTTCTTCTTATCAACATATAAGAATTGAGAATCCTTTGCTAATTCTCTTACAACATCTCTATGAGCATTTGTAGCTTTAGCAATAGCTTCTTCTTTTTGTTCTGCTGAAAGTGGAGCAGCATTAATGTTTCTGTGTATGTAGTCTAATTTACAGTGCATGTTGTTTGTTTTCTATATAAAACATTGAATATTGTCTTCTCCATTTTCAGGTGCAAATGCTTCTACTGTAATTGGATAAGAAGTTGTATTATTTTGTTGCATTAGTTTGCTGATAAGTGAAAGTTCTTTAATTCCTCCTGCATAAGGAGTTTTTAAGAATTCATCAAATCTATTGATTACAATATTAGCAGTAGGATTGTTTTTGAACATATCCTTTAAATATTCAACTAATCTATGTACAATATTTAAAATCTTTCTGTACAATTCACTCTCAGAAGTAAATCCTAAATGCTTTCTTTGCACTATCATTCTTAAATATTCATGTACAACTAAAAAGTTTGAAAGATTTGGTTTATCATACATTTTCTTGATTCTATCAATTTCTTCCTGAGAAAGTTCGTTATAGATAGCATCTACTTCTTCATCAGTGATTAGCTTATCAATTGTATGATGAATTGCTTCTTCTGTAAGAATCACCTCTATTGCTTTTTCAAAATCCTCATAAGTGGAAGTGAGATTCAAAACACTCTTAATTCCTGCTCTCGTAATGTGGAGTTGTGACGCATCTGCTGCGAAAGGACGCTCTTCAGATGATAAAACGATGTAACCACGTTGAAATAGCTTTCCAACAAAATCATTCCCTTTTTCGAGAAGTCTATCAGCAAAAAAATATCCCAACAAAGCTGTATATCTTTCATCTTTAGTAGCTTGGTATTTTTCCCATATTTCTCTTGCAGTAAATTGTTCATTTTCTTTGAGAAAGGGATCATTAAACAACCAACTGTTTTTCCATTCAGAATTTCCTCTTGAATTACCAGAATCTTTTTCTTTCCATAATATTCGAGCACTTCGTTGTAAATTCTTTGCTGATGTTCCAAAAATTTTTGAGATGTCTCTGAAAATTGGGTATCTAATGTTTGTAATTTTTCCTTTGTCATTGATATATGATTCGTATGGTGATTCTTCAAATTGTTCTCCTAATTCATTTACATTTCTTACAAAGTTAGAAGAAACATTCCATCTCACATCAGATTGTTTTAATTCTTCTATTTGAGTAGTTTGTTCTGTTGTTAAAGAAGGAGATTGTTTTTGATATTGTATATTAGAATTATCACTTATTGCTACCACTTCACTTCTAATTAAACTTCTTGGGTATTTTTTAGCTGCTTCTTTTAAAGCTGCTATTTTAGTATTAATTAAAGCTTGTGAAGTATATTCTTTGTTTTCATGTTCCAATTCCTTTTTTTCTATGATAGTTGCATCTTTAGGTAAACCTTTTAATTGTTCGGTTTTAATATACTCTTCAGCTTCTTTTTTATTTTTAAAAGATGTGCTTAACCACTGAGCATCATTAGAATTGACGTAATAGTTTATTACTTCTTTTTTAAGATTATTTTTAACACTATCAATACTTTCTTTTAAAGTAGAATTGGTAGTTGTTGGTGGAACTGTTTTATTCCTAAATTCTGGTTTTTCTAATTTTCCATACTTACCATCTAAAATAGAATTAATACTATTCAATATCTTTTTAGTAGAATATGGAATATTTTCATCGTATTCAATTCTAAAGTTTGAGTTTAAAGAAATTCCCAACTCATTGTGATGATCATTCAAATCATCAATAATTGAAGCTAGGTTTGGTTGTACAGAATTTAGATTGTTTAAAGAAGGGTATTTAGTATAGCTTACACCAAGCAATTCTGATTTCTTATTTTTGTTCACTTTTTCTCCTGCATCCCATACACTACCACTATAAGCATCTCTATCGGTTGCCCATTTGATGTCCTGTGGTTTAGGGTATATCACAAATTTGATTTTTCCTCCACCACCTTCAAGATGAAAAATTGTTTTATCAACGGGTTTTGTGAACGCAGAAATTGTAAATTCTCCTCCTGCTTTTTCATTATCTTCTATGTGTTGTAAAAGATTTTGAAACATAAGCTCCAC